>Ga0256846_1000017_pt1 | contig 98576 bp, 118 predicted proteins | sample TevniametaG_FD_189098 | JGI IMG/M metagenome (GOLD analysis project Ga0256846, IMG submission 189098) | Tube worm associated microbial communities from hydrothermal vent at the East Pacific Rise, Pacific Ocean - Tevnia | ecosystem: Host-associated > Annelida > Integument > Unclassified ...
ACTTGCTATCTTTCATGAGGTATCGAGAGATAACGATCTTGTTAGGTCTGCGTTAGAGTTCCGAGAGGATAAGATTGCGCGGAAATTAATTGCGTGGGCAAACGATGTAGAATTTATCCCGAGTCCAACGATGAGTGATGCTGAAGTTGACAAACTTAACATCATGCTAATTCAAAGTTCAATCGAGAGCAATTCAGCGCAACTGTCTGAGATTGCTATCGAATCGGCGTATTTCGGTCTTGGTGTAATAGAAATTCAACCAACCCACCTTAAAGGATTTGAACTTATAACCCAGCCATTGACTGTGCACCACGTTAAAATGTGGGGAGCATTGGTTTCGTGCGACGTGAGTCAGCGATATTACATGAAAAAGACCTTTAGCCCTACTAGCGGGTATCTATCTGTTGAAGTTAGTGATCGGTACAGGCTTGCACCTAAGGTAATTAAGGCAATAGAGGCTAAGAAACCTAAACTGATAGCCAAACATATTTTAGGTGTTCCATCGTTTTCAAATATATCGAGAAGACTTGTCGAACGTGAGGTTAAGCGAATAACAGATGAATTCATGGCGTTTCTTCAGGTTTTCGCAACGACTGGTAGGCTTTATGTTGATCCCATAAAGTTAGTCTTGTAACGGAATTTGCACTCCTTTCTATCAGGGGGGAGCGTATAGCTGCTCCCCCCAATCTTGACTTTAGGTTAAACATTGTTAAGATATTAACAATCTTGTGCGCCTATGTGCAGTCGTGTCTATACGACGTTCAAGGGGTAGCCCCTTGGTGAAGTCCTTGGCAGCGCCAAAGCGCTGCCAAAGCGGCGAGCGGAACATCTGGCGGCGCTATTAGCGTTCATGCACATGGGCTCACAAGAGCTTAACAATGGAACATAATGGAGGCAAAAATGACCGACAATTATTTATTTCCCTTGAGGCTTGTGCGCAGACTTCGAAGATACCTAAAGGGTTCGCATCAAAAAGCAAATAAAGAAGCTGTGTTAACGCGAGAAAATGATACGATGGTATTAGCCAACGCTTGCGTAGACGGAATTGGCATAGCGGTTACGATTATGGAGGCTTACATTGCTGGGCACCTAGGGGACGAATCAAAATCTCCTAGAGAGCACCTTCTCGAAACATTGGAAATACTAAAATTGCACCGAGAAGATCTGTTGCAACACTCAGAGGACAAGAAAAGATATGAAGCTTTAGCAAGCGGGTTAGCTTGGGCAATTGATTTGTCGAAATTTTTTGCTTGGAAGGGGTCATCATAGGCATAGTAAAAAAACATAACGATATGACCCAGGCGCGTAAAATAGATGAACTTTTAGCAGAAAGCGTAGCCTTGCTAGGGAAAGTGAAGGCTAATCTTGTTAAGATTAAGGCTGTTGCTTCTCAGAAGGTTAGGCTAGGTGTTCATTCTAATATTGTATGGGCATATCGTATAATTACAGGCATCAAGATAAGCAAGGAATGTATCCGCGAGCTTGAATCATTTGACAGCAAATAGCTCTGCAGGGATAAGTGGCGTTCCTTCTTTAAGGAGAAAAGTAAATGCGGGTTTTTTTGTATAGCAGCGGTAAAAAAAATCCACCAGAGATTTTCAGGGACACTGCACAATTAATAGAGGCTTTGGAGGGCGATCTTATGGCTATGACAGACGAACTTGACCTGACTGAGGGTGACATTGTTACTGTTTGCGTAAACGGTGACGTTACTCTTAAAATAGAAGTAGGAGATATGAACGAAGAGGAAATTTCCGGTCTTCCGAACATAAATCATGGAAGAAATCTTGAACCTACAAAAAACAGGTTTGAAAGTGAGGAGTAGTTTGGGCTTGCAAAAAAAAAGAAAACAAGCAAGGAGTTATAAGAAAATAGATAAATTCATTTGGGCCATCATAGCTTGGCTCTTACTGTTGGTATTGATTATGTTCTTTGGCAAAGATTTTGCCGTCGGAAGTTTGCAGCTAGATATTATAGCTACCGTTCTGGCAGGGTTGACAATGCTGGTTGTAACTGTATTATGTATTGTTTTCATTGTGGCTATGCTTAATGGGAAATTAAAACTTAGGGTTAGCAAGAGAAGAAAGAAACCATCCTCTTAACGCATCGAGCGGGCGCTATGTCGCCCGCTCTAGTCTTGTTTCGACATTTTTTTTTGACATACTTAAGATATGAAAGCAAATCGTTGGACTAAATTCTGGATGGGCGGACTTTCAGGGATGCTTGCAGGCATATTGTTAACAATGATGATAGTGTTGGGAATCAAGGGTTGTCAGAAAAAATCAACATTGCAATGGACAAAGACTATCCCAACAATTGTTCCTGCTGATTCTAAGCTGAGAGAAAATGGGGAAACCAGTAAATGGATTTCAGCTAAACCTGTAAGAGATACGATATTTGAGGAAGGCACAATTATATATGACACGTTACACTACGGTATAACATCCATTAATATAGCGCCATCCCTTGCAGGTGTGTTTTTCAAACGCCCGTCTGGAAAATTAGTTTGGAAAGAATTCGCGCTACCTCCAGATTTGAATTATGAGATACAGGTTTACTTTCAGGACACTGTTCCCGATATTAAATTCAGAAGATTAGCTGGGGTATCATCTAAGGAAACAATATTAGAATTAGAATTAGGTGGTTTGATTAATCCAACCGCCGACACTTTGTCTCACATTAATTATAGCATCTTTTTAGGTCTAAACTGGAAGGTGTTTTCGTGGTTGACCGTTACGCCGATAAAAGTATCTTATGACGGGTCGTTAATGTGCTCGACTGAGATGAGCTTGCACATTCCTGTTTTGAGAAAATGAACTTAACCGCTTAACCCTCCCCTGCTTTCTGGCGAGCCAATTTAGGCTCGCCTTTTTTTGAAAAAAGATGTTGTTTGAGGTATAAAATTTATGTAGAGATCTTACAAACAAAAGAAAGGAGAATAAGATGTCTTACATAAAAAATATCGCAATATCAGTTATGGGTGCCATAATCACGGTGTTTTTGGTAGCGCTTGTCGTGTTATCTCTCCCCCGTCAAAAGATAGAAGTTGAACACGAACAAGGATTGATGACAACACGTACAGTGTATAAAATCAAAAGTGGAAGCACCTTTTCTGAAGAAAGACAAGTAGCAGAAATAATTTCAAGGGAAACAAAGATCCCTCGGTGGTTAGGTGGCGGCACGATCCTTAAGGTCACTGCTGTAGCTATGGACGACACAATCTCTTTAGCAAGTCGAGACTGTAAAGATAAAAATGAAGCAGCTCGCGCCTTGTATGACAATGGGTATATAAACAAAACCACCTTCAATGAATTGAGTTCGCTATAACTTGCAAATTATTAATTAGGGAGGCCTTTCAGTGGCCTCCCTAAAGGCATAACAATTTATGGATTTTTTAACGAGAAAGAACGGTGTAAGCTATACTCTTAAAAGATGTCGCATTTGCGGAAAATTGTTCTATGCTCCTATATCCTCTTTGCGAAGAGCTGCGAAGGCTGGGATTACTCCTTCTTGTAAAGAGTGTGGAATAAGAAGTACCGCTAAGCCGGAATTTTCCGAAAGAGAAGATGGTGGAGGACTCTGCATTATCGTCAAACTGCCCAAGGATCACCCTTTTTATTCTATGACGAGAAAGAGACGAGACTGGGTGAAGAAACATCGTCTTGTAATGGCCACCCATCTTGGAAGACCTCTTAGAGAGGATGAGTATGTCTTTCACAAGGATGGAAACTATAAAAATAATGAGCTTGATAATTTAGAGTTATTAAGCTTGGCTGAAGCTAGGGCGCAAAATAGGATAGCTGCGCTTCCAATGGATTCTGTAGTAGAATCTTTTAAGCTTGGCATTTCGATAAAAACCTTAGCGGAAAGACATGGTGTGTGCGAGCGCACTATTAGGAATAGGCTAAAAAAAGCGGGTGTCGAAATCCCGCATAAAAAGTTAAGAGGTGAAAAAAATGAGCGAAAAGAACCCGAACCTTGCAAAAGTACTACTGAAAGTCGAAAGGGCGTTGATTGACGCCAGAGATGTTTTTCAAACAGCTAGTTTAGAAACTATGCTTGATGGACAACAATCAACCTTGGCAACTGAAGTTGCCCCAGTACTTCTTGAGCTTATCAACGAGCTAGAGAAGCTTGAAGATAAAACATTCAAAGCAACAACGTTGTTAGAGTTGCGTGATATCTTGGCAGACATATCGCGAGTCCAAAAGGAGCTTACGCATATAACAAGCACTCCTCCATACGACTGTTGTTTTGCTTGTTAGTAACATTCGCTAATTATTTGCAGCAACCAATTAAGGAGGTTTGACATGACTTATCTCGCAAGATACAAGATACAGGATGGTGAGTCGGTCTATTATCAATACCTAACCTTTGGCGCTAAGAATTCCATAGAAGCACTGCAGATTGCAGAAACGTATCGCTTAAGATTCTGGGAAGATTCTGAGTTTGACGACCCTATTGTTGGAACACCAAAAGACCCTCGACTAGAAATGGATAGGTATTGGGACTCAACTATGACGAGACTTGTAAGTGTTGTTGATGTTCAGGAGCTTAGTGAAGACGAAGCGACGTTCTTAGAGAAGATTTCGGCAAAGACAATGATTGCCCCGAGCATAAACGGTGCTGTGCCATGGTGTCTAGCTAAAATGACGAGCTTGGCATGAACGCTATTTGTGCTTGCATAATAAAGTCTGTGTATGAGATAAAGGTTACTTTCTCTAACGGCAAAAAATATGTCTATTGGGTAGAGTTGCCAAACAGCCAAGCCGCAAAGGCATTAGTGCTTGCAATCTCACGAGGGGCTTGCGTTTTCGCTGCGCATAAGCTGTTTCTTGCACAGAAGTACTTTGAAGGATTCCTTGAAAGAAAGGGCGTAGCGACAACGAGACTGCTTCGAGGTGAAGCCATTTCTTTCATCAAAGGCCGCTCAAACGAGTGTGAATTCATAACAACAGAAGCAGAAAAGGAGACTGGCTAGTGGCAAGTAACTATGATGTAGTTAAAGCTTTTGTTGACTACGACTTTTCAGACGGTCGCAACTTGAGAAGGTGTGGTCCTAAAAAGACCCCAAGGGGGGCGTTGTCATGGGACGTTGAATCTCGTTCACCCGATAGCAATGACCGGTTGGCTGCCTCCCTTTATAGTTACAGCACAAGGATTGCCGTAAAATTTCAAGGTCGAGAAGGTAAGTTAGATTACTATCTATCAAATTCGGATTGGTACTCAATTACAACATCGAGCCATCAATCTACAGCCAATAGCGCAATACGACAAGCAGTTGGAGAATTTCCCAACTTTTCATTCTCGGCATTGAAAGGGGGGTTATCCCCTTTTGATCTTCGCATCTTGGCTTTTACAAGATATGGCAGACTGTTTGAAAACGATCTAAGCGTTCCTTCTCGCGTGCTTGGAGTTCAACCTGGAATATTGTTTAGAAAACGTAAGCGACACCTACCGCTAGATAACGTTAAAGCCACCCTTGGCATCCGTAAATATGGAGGGCGGTATACCCCATTGATAATACTAGGAAAGGAAACGCATTGGTTACCTTTTTGGGTATCAGACATAGATGCCGCATGGGAAGCGTTATGTCCATCTGAATGGGTTGAAGATTTGGACAACCTTATTCGCTATGGGGATTTCTGGGTGAAAAAGGCTACTGATTCTCAACTAGCAAATATTAAGAAAATGTCAAATGAGAGGATTAAAAAGTGGTATTCTATAGCTGAAGACAATCACCACGGCTGGCCATTAAGACATACCGGCGGGAAAGTAGTCGCGGCAAGAGCAATTCGGCAAGATGTACGTACTTTTTTTGTAAAAGGCAGCCTCAGGGATTACGCTAAAGGCAACTTATCGTTGCCAGAATGGCATGTAATTAAACCATCTCGACAGTATGATCCACCATGGTGGAAAGCATTTTTGCGCCCAATGTGATAGTCCATGCTGAAATGGCGAAAAAACGGTGACTTGAAAACTAAGGAGTAACATGACTTTCGAAGAGTATCATGAGAGAGCAGAACAAACAGCCAATTACCCCGAAAAGTTCTCTGGCAGTATGATAGCGCTAGCTTACGTAGCTCTTGGGTTAACTGGTGAAGCTGGTGAATTCTCTAATAAAATTAAAAAGATTATTCGCGACAACAATATGCAGATAACCGAAGACTTAAAAAAATCTTTAATTGGAGAGCTAGGAGATTGTTTATGGTATCTGTCCGCTGCTGCTAAAGAATTAGACGTTTCTCTTGAAGATGTAGCGGTTGCGAACCTAGAAAAACTGGAAAGCCGTAAGCGCAGAAATAAATTAGGAGGATCAGGTGACAACAGGTAAACATGAAAACAGAGCCGGTGTCGTTTTCGAGATAAAATGTTGTCAACACGAACCTGCTGCAACAGTAGTTATGATAAGACAAGACAAAGAAAACTTGCCTGCCGAGAAGTATGAAGGAGTATGCCCTAAGTGCGGGTCTTTGTTTGAAATGTCATTTCCGAAGATTTCTCCTTATGTTGAGGGTGATACTGAAAGGACTTTACCTCCTAATGGAGTACAGTCTTGCTCAGAATGCGGCAAGCCAACCTATCCTGGGTCAGGGCGTTTCGTCAACAGGGTTCCTGACTTTAACGACGCAAAGACAAAAGAGAATATGGGGAGACCATTCCCTCATGGCAATTTTATTTGCGCTGAATGTGACGACAAGAGCTCTTGCCATTAAATATATAAAAGGGTGCCCTTACTTAGGTTGGGCACCCTGCTTACGGAGTAGATAATGAGCCAACGTAACGAAGGGCTTTCCTTACCACCGGGTTATACCTGGCGGTTATTCTCTCGAAAAAACAAAGGTGTTTTTTTAGCAAAACAAGGCCGTTATAAACTTTGTTGCAAAATTGTTTCTACTGACTCAAGAGGCAGGTACAGGTTTAGCTCTGAAAAGGATGCCGAGCAATTTCTCGACAATGTTGCATTTAACGCTTGCTGGTCGACTTTCCAGCGCAAACGCTGTGTTGTTGAAAAACTGCATAGCAAGCGTAATACTAAAATAGGCTGTTTTGCGATTCGATTAACTTTCGAAAATTAAATCAGATAAAGGAGACGTCAATGACAATGGCAACTTTATTGAAAAATCTTGAAAAAGTAAAAACATGCATCCTATCTTTTTCAAAAAAAAGAGACGAGATACATCTAAATCAATTAAGGGAAGCAGCTAAACATATTTACGCAGACATAGAATCCAGCAATCTTCCTGAACAGATAGGGATTCTGGTTAATATAGCGCTTACTCTGACCAAGTTGCAAGAATTAGATGACAGCAAGCTAGACAGCTTAGTTGAAGTTATAGATAAAACAATATACTCGACAATGGAATTTTCGGTTGAGGAAGCTACAGACATACTGTCTGATGGAGGCTGGGATATGGGAGAGATAGGGTTACGTGCATTAGTCGCAATATACACAACAAGAGGAGGTAAAAATGAAGACGGTGAAGCCAAGCGTTAAAAACATTTACGCAACCCCTGATGCTATGAGAGCAATCGAACGCGCCGGGAGGGTTTGTTATAGGTCTGATGGTAAAACAACAAGACATTCGGCGGCTCCTTTTGTAAAACGATTAATAGAAAACGGTCATGAATCAATACTAGAACACGCCACGGCAAGCTTTAGGGTTGTTACAGACAGGGGTGTATCTCATGAAATCGTGCGACACAGGCTGAGTTCTTTTGCTCAAGAATCGACAAGGTTCTGTAACTATACGAAGAAAAAGTTTGGTGGAAATATACTGTTCATTAAGCCAGCAGGGTTGACTCCGCAGCAGGAAGATGATTGGTTGGCGTTCTGTGAACGTTCGGAGCGTTTATACTTTAATTGGATTTCCCAAGGCGCAAGTCCGCAGCAAGCAAGGCATATTTTGCCGATAAGCTTAAAGACAGAACTGGTTTGGACTGCAAATTTCAGAGAATGGCGCACGATATTGAAACAACGATTGTCCACTGCGGCGCATCCTCATATGCAATTTGTTGCTGGTAAGATATATGACTGGTTTTTGAAAAAGTACCCTATAATGGTTTTCGACATTGTTAATCTTGACGCATACTACGGTAAAGAAAAAATGCTGCTTTTGTCAAAAAATCATAAAACTTCAAAAAAAGAGCTATGGCAGTTAGCTTTCGCAAAGGAAGAAGAAGTGCGGATTAATGTAGCTAAAAATAAGACTACTCCGACTACGTTGCTGCATGTCTTAGCAAAAGATTTGATGGAAAAAGTACAAAAGGCAGCACTTTGCGCTATTGGAAAACGACGAAAGAAGGTAGAGCAGAATGAAGACTTTGGTTAAAAATGTTCTGAGGAGAGCTGCTGTGGGAGTCTTAATAGCAACAGCACTATTGCTATTCTGTTTATGCCTCAAACAATAATCAAAGAAAGGTTGTTTAAGTGAAGCTCAAGATAGGTGATGTAGAAAGAGCGATGGCTAAAGCGATAGCTGATTTCCTCCAGAGACTAGATATTGACCACAAAAAAAGGATGCCGTACTTTTTAACGCAAAACAGAAGGGGTATCGAAGAGTTTTTATCGCAATACAAGTACAGGCTGTTGTGCTGCAACTCTAGGAATCCTTTGACCTTAACCGCACGCGACATTAAAATTCTGACGACGTTGAACATGACTGAGCGACGACGTAAACGTTTAGAGTTTATGGCTTTTCTTTATTATGTAAGATCGGAGCTAGCTGATTTCATACTGTTTAGGAAAAAAGCTATGGCTAGTATTGTTAAATTTGTCTTCAGAAGAATGACTGATTGCTGCTCCGTGTCGAGATACAACTTACGCCTTTCAACCCCCAAGAAACGCAGGGGGGAAGGAGGTGTTGGTGTCCACGTGGTATTTGGCCTTAAAAATGGCAATCCACGATGTGTTCTTATTCCTTATCGCGATGAGCAGGTGCAATTCTTAACGTTTGCAGAATAACTAAACGAGGAGATAAAATGATCGTCGGCGAAATCCCTAGAGAATACTCCTCTATGTCGAGGTGAAAAATAGATAGTGGCGGGGCTACTTGGTGGCCCCGCTGCGACCAACAGGAGGTTAGCTTGTTAAAGCAAAAAGTTAGAACGGTACGAATAGTTGAAAATAATGCAGGTAGATTTTTCTACCCAGTAGCCATTAACGGCGAAATGATTTTCAAGAGAGAAGAAGATGCGAAAGCGGAACTTAAAAAGTTGTTGCAATTATTGCAAACGTTAGGGCTTGAGGGGAAAGTTAGCATAGCGCCAGTTTTCCTCCCTTTCTACATAAGCGGGTGGTATTTAGTTTATGACCCAAAATCCGACACAGATCAAATTTTGCAAACATTAGGTGAGCTGTTAAATTTTGGAAACTGTGATGAATAGATCGGGAAGCAAGGAGTTATTTTGGGAAAAGGTTTCTTAGGTAGGAAAATACTCTCGAAAAAAGTTAGTAATTTGTTGTTTGGGGAAATTAAAAAAAAGCGGAGATGCGCAAAACTGACAAAACTGTACAAATCAATGATGTTGCCCAGCTTGGGTGCGGCGGCGCTTTTTGTTGTAGGGGCGATACTAACAGCCTATACAGGTAATTTCTTGTACTGGCTAATAGGATTGGTTTTAGTGTTTGCTTACCCTGCATTGATTTTGTGGATGTTGTGGACTTGCAAGGAAACGCGAGAAAAATGAGGAGAGTAAAATGAATTTGAACAAAACAGACGGTACTAAGTTTTGCAAAGCAATTTTTGAATCTGAAAAGCTGTCTAGTTTATCTCCGGCTGAGCTTAAAAAGGTAGAGAAAATAAGTCTCCTCGAGAAGGAGATTGACATGGATGAACTCAGCTCAATTCTTGTCCAATGCGTTAATCTAAAAAAACTTACTCTTACCAATCCGCGCCACCCGAATTGGGATTTTTTAGCTAATTTAACCTTGCTTGAATATGTCTTATTGGAGGGTGCTAAAAGTTTGAAAACTGCCATAGAATTCATGAGCAATCTTCCAAGGTTAACGACCCTTATAGTAATTAACAGTCCGTTGATGGACGATAGCATCAAAATGTTAAAGAAATCCAATATTAAAATGCTCGGGTTGCCAGGCACTCTAGTGACGGACAGCTCAGCAGAAAGTTTAAGTAAAATTAATCTTGAAGAATTAGATTTAGCGTGGACACTAATTGGGGATGCAGGTGCCCGTAAATTATTTGGTATGGAACTTAAGGCTGTGCGTTTTGGGGCATATGTCACAGAAGGCTGCATCAAAGAATTTAAGGCAGTCAATCCAACCTGCAAAGTCTATCGAAACTGGGAGCATGTATGAGCTCCAACAATTACCCTGACTTGCCTGCAAAATATATGTGGGCAAGTTTGAAAGGTGGAGTGTATCTGCATCGTAAAGGGATTAATATTTCAGGGAAAGGGCAAAGAGTTACCTTCCTTACGAAAGAGGCAGCGGCGAGAGAACTGAATCGAATCTGCGACGCGCAGCACTGGACACAAGCTGAAACTGCAAGATGCTCTATTGAAAGACTGGTTGGTGTCAAGGGTGTGCCAGGCAGATATTCTATTCGACTTGGGTACGATTGCGTATAACAGTCCATAACTCTTAGTTGAAATCGTACCCTATTACGGTATAAAACTGTGAAACAATATTATTAGGAGTGAAATATGAACAGCAATACAAAAACCAGTCATAAACCAAGAAAGTTTTTTTGGTTAGTCGAAGAAACGGCAGACGGAAAACCCGAAAGGATTATTAACGGGTTTACCTCGAAAGAGTTAGCGCTAAGAGCAAAGTTTTTAGCTGTCGCTCGCGCTGAGAAAGATAAAAATAGCGCAGAAAAGAGATATTCTATCTGCGTTAATTGACAAGTATTAAACTACCTGTTACCCCCCCCTGAAAGGGGCGCCTAGTTGATAGCAAATCGCTGGGCGCCCCGAAAATTATCTTTTGGCTTCTTTTTTTACGGAGGAGAATGAAAAAATGATTTGCATAAAAGCATTTGAGAAAGGTTTGATTTGCAAGGGCTTCCCATACGAAGTTGGCAAAACATACATCATGTCAAGGAACAAGGTCAAGCTTTGCAGTAGAGGTTTCCATGCTGCGAACGGCACGGATCCAAGCCTTACGTTGGAGTATTATTCACTAACAGAATCGACCGAATATTGCTTGGTAGATATTAACGTAGTATCATCAGATGACGACAAAGTTGTTGGCGACAAGATTAAGATAGTGCGCAAGTTATCTTTAGATGAGGTCATAGAACTAGATAAAACCGGCGAATGGTGTGCTTGTTTTGCAACATACGTCAAAGGCGCCGACATCAAGAAGCTTCAAGCTGCGGTTATCAAGAAAGATAAAACTGGCGAATGGTGCGCTTACTTTGCAGCATACGTCAAAGGCGCCGACATCAAGAAGCTTCAAGCTGCGGTTGTAAAACTAGATAAAACTGGCGAATGGTGCGCTTACTTTGCGGGCCACGTCAAAGCCGCCGACGTTAAAAAGCTTCAGGCTAAGGTTATAAAACTAGATAAAACTGGCCAATGGTGTGCCAACTTTGCAATATTTGCCGAAGGTGCAGACATCAAGAAACTTCAAGCTGAGGTTATCAAGAAAGATGAAACCGGCCAATGGTGCCATTGGTTTGCAAGAGCAGTCGAAGGTGCCGACATAGAGAAACTTCAAGCTGAGGTTATCAAGAAAGACAAGATTGGCGAATGGTGCTATCTCTTTGCAAGAGACGTCAAAGGTGCCGACATCAAAAAGCTCCAAACTGCGGTTATTGAGAAAGACAAAACTGGCGAAGAGTGTACCTACTTTGCAGAATACGTCGAAGGCGCTGATATCAAAAAGCTCGAAGCTGAGGTTATCAAGAAAGATAAGACTGGGAAATGGTGCCGTTGGTTTGCAAAATACATCAGGTGGGCCGACTTCGAGAAGCTCCAAGCTGAGGTTATCAAGAAGGATAAGACTGGCGAACAGTGTTATAGCTTTGCAAGAGATGTAAAAGGCGCAGCCATCAAGAAACTCCAAGCAGAGGTTATTAAGAAAGATAAAACTGGTAGATGGTGTGCTTACTTTGCAGCATTGATTCAAGCCGCCGACATCAAAAAGCTCCAAACTGCGGTTATTAAGAAAGATAAGACTGGCAGATGGTGCCTCTACTTTGCAGATTACATCAAAGGTGCAGACATTGAAAAGCTCCAAGCTGCGGTTATTGAAAAAGACAAAACCGGCAAATTGTGCTATAACTTTGCGAGAGACGTCGAAGGTGCAGACATCGGGAAGCTTCAAGATGCGATTGCAGGCAAAGATAAGCGCAATCAATTGGCCAAGCGTTTGTTAAACATGCCGTGAAGGAAGAAAAATGATTTGCATAAAAGCATTTGGGGCAGGTTTGGTTTGCAAGGGCTTTCAGTACGAAGTCGGCAAAACATACATCATGCCAAGGAACAAGGTCAAGCTTTACAGGAGCGGGTTCCATGCTGCGAACGGCACGGATCCAAGCCTTACTTTGGAGTATTACCCATTAACAGAAACGACCGAATATTGCATGGTCGACATTAACGTAATATCATCAGATGGCGACAAAGTTGTTGGCGATAAGATCAAGATATTGCGCAAGTTATCTTTGGATGAGGTCATAGAACTAGACAAGACTGGTGAATGGTGCTTCAACTTTGCGAAAGACGTAAAAGGTGCCGACATCAAAAAGTTTCAAGCTAAGGTTATTGAGAAAGATAAAACTGGCGAATGGTGCGCTTACTTTGCAGCATTTGTCAAAGGTGCCGACATCGAGAAACTTCAAGCGGCGGTTATCGGGAAAAATAAGACTGGCAGATGGTGTACCTACTTTGCAGAATACGTAAAAGGTGCCGACATCAAAAAACTTCAAGCTGCAGTTATCAAGAAAGACAAAACTGGCTATCCGTGCTACGACTTTGCAAAACACGTCAAAGGTGCCGACATTAAAAAGCTCGAAGCTGCTGTTATTGAGAAAGATAAGATCGGCGATATGTGCTATCTCTTTGCAAGATACATCAAAGGCGCAGACATCAAGAAACTTCAAGCTGCGGTTATCAAGAAGGATGAAACTGGCTTTTGGTGCTTTCGGTTTGCAAGATACGTCAAAGGTGCCGACATCAAAAAGCTCCAAGCTGCAGTTATCAAAAAAGACAAGACTGGCCAATGGTGCTATCGGTTTGCAGAAGACGTCAAAGGCGCAGACATCAAGAAACTTCAAGCTAAGGTTGTCAATAAAGATGGAATCGGCGAATACTGTTATTGCTTTGCAAGAGGCGTCAAGGGTGCCGACATCGAAAAGCTTCAAGCGGCGGTTGCAGGCAAAGATAAGCGTCGTCGATGGATCAAGCGTTTGTTGGATATACCGGTTCAAAAGGAAGAAAAATGATTTGCATAAAAGCATTTGGTGACGGTTTGTTTTGCAATGGCTTCCCATTCGAAGTTGGCAAAACATACACCATGCCAAAGTACAAGGTCAAGCTTTACGAGAGCGGTTTTCATGCTGCGAACGGCACTGATCCAAGCCTTACTTTGAACTATTATCCGCCAATAAAAACGACCGAATATTGTTTGGTCGACATTAACGTAGTATTGTCAGATGGTTACGAAGTTGTTGGCGATAAGATCACGATATTACGCAAGTTGTCTTTGGATGAGGTCATAGAAAAAGACAAGACTGGCAAATGGTGCTATCGGTTTGCAACAGACGTAAAGGGTGCCGACATCAAAAAGTTTCAAGCTAAGGTTATCAAGAAATGTAAAACCGGCGAATGGTGTTTTTGGTTTGCACGACACGTAAAGGGTGCCGACATCAAAAAGCTTCAAGCGGCAGTTATAAAAAAAGACGAAACTGGCGAATGGTGCTATAACTTTGCAAAACACATAAAAGGCGCCGACGTCAAAAAGCTTCAAGCTAAGGTTATCAAGAAGGATAAAACCGGCTATTGGTGCTGTCTCTTTGCAAGATACGTCAAAGGTGCCGACATCGAGAAACTTCAAGCGGCGGTTATCGGGAAAGATAAGACTAGCTATTGGTGCTTTCTCTTTGCAAGATACGTCAAAGGCGCAGACATAAAGAAGCTTCAAGCCGCAGTTATCAAGAAAGACGAGTTCGGCGAATTGTGCTACGACTTTGCAAGATACATCAAAGGTGCCGACATCAAAAAGCTTCAAGCTGCGATTATTAAGAAAGATGAAACCGGAAAATTGTATTTCAAACTTGCGGCATACGTCGAAGGTGCAGACATCAAGAAGCTTCAAGCTAAGGTCATCAAGAAGGATAAGACTGGCGAATGGTGTTTTTTGTTTGTAAAACACGTCGAAGGTGCAGACATTAAAAAGCTCGAAGCTGCGGTTGTTGAGAAAGATAAGACTGGCGAATGGTGCTATTATTTTGCAAACGAGATCGAAGGTGCCGACATCGAGAAACTTCAAGACGCTGTTATTGAAAAAGGTAAAACTGCTCTTTGGTGCCAGTGCTTTGAAATAGTTAAGGGCGCAGACATAAAGAAGCTTCAAACTGCGATTGCAGATAAAGATTGGAGGCGTCAATGAGCCCAGCTGATTTCGTTATAGCACTAGATAAAACCGGCGAATTGTGCTATTGGTTTGCAAAATACGTAAAAGGTGCTGACATTGAGAAGCTCGAAGCTGCAGTTGTTAAAAAACGCGAACTTGATTTTTGGGACCTTTTCTCTGACCTTAAGTTTTGTTCTGAGAAACTGTTCTGTGGCTGCTAGAAGTGGAGGAAACTTATGACAATAAAAATCACTCGTAATCACGAACACAAACCTTCTGTAATAGGTACTATTACCGAGATTGAGTTTTCGGAAACTTTCAACCCTAAGTCCTCATGGGTTGTTTTTTTCGAAGAGGTTCAAGCCGCCATCAGAGATCTTTTCTCGGCGCGATTTACTGTCGAAAAGGTTAGCTTTGTGAAAGCTCCTATTACCTGGGCCGCTGACGTTCTAAGAAGTGCAGCTATTGCCAAATTCCATAAGCTTAAGACAATAGTACTCGAAAATTGTCAAGCAAAACCTGACTCGAAATGGTTCGGTGAGATTCCACGGTTCCCATTCTTGGAGGAGGTGTTTTTTCGTGGAACGAACATCTCGGAAGAGCAAGTTAATAAGCTAAGGAAGAAGTTGGCTGGCGTCAAGATTATTATTGAAAGGAGAACAAATGGGAAACAAAAAGGGAAAACCAGAGCAACAGACAATTAATTACCTAATAATATCTGGTAAAATTGCAACAGAAGTTAAGACATGGCTAAATCAGGGTTACCCGGATCCAGTGTGCCGTTTCACTCTTGCAGTTGAGCATGGCGCGAACGGTGGACAAGCTTGCAAAACAGTGTACGGGACATCGGTTTTTGACGTGTACTTTGACAGTACGGCCATAAAACAGCAACACCTTGATTTGTTCCGCAAAGGTGTTTATGTAGTAGTTGAAGGCTCGGTATACAGATTGAAGCGTAAGGTTTCCGAAACAGGAGAAATAGAACAAACCTCTGCACGCATAATTGCTCGGAAGATAAGCCTTGTTAACGCTATAAGTGGCGAGCCACCCAGTGGCTTAGTTACTAAGACAGAAAGGAATAAAGATGCGTGCAACAAAAAATAAAAGTTTGCCGCCTTTTTTAGCTAGTCAATATTTTGAATGGGGACATGTTGTACTAGCCGGGATATTGACTGAAGTTGAAAACAATCAGGTTAAGGCGAGTATTTACCTAACAGTTTATGCAAGCAGTAAATGCGAAAAGTCATCTCCCATGATTGTCAACTTGGACGCTGGGATTTTCAAAACTGCTAAAGATGCTACCTCGTGGGTAAAAAATAACATAAAAAGGTATGCCTCAGCTAGTAAATGAAGCGCTAACTTGACAACGCTGGAACAATTGGTATAATATGTTTATCCGTTAACGCCGATAGGTCGGCAGAAATATCGCCCTTCTTCCCGTGTAAGCATACAAAGGGAAGAGGGGCTTTTTTATTGAAAAGAAGATCTTGAAGGAGGTCAAATGTCAACACAAGAAAAGTTTTTAGAAAACGTAGTGCAAGCTATACAGTCTCTCAAGGATATTTGCGGGGAGCTGTTAACTATGACACAAGAAAACAAAAAAGCTATTCAGGACCTGCGAGAAGTTGTAGAATCCAATTCATGCGAATCTTTTGACAAGGAGAGAAAATAATGGCTCAGGCAATAACAAGACGTCCATTTAAAACTGTAAGGGGTATGCTAAATGCTGTGACCAAAGTGATTGATCGCCTCGTTTGGTCGGTGGATTTCAGTTTTTCTATGGAGAGACATCACGAGGAGTGGGTTGCGACAATCTCTGTTCCTTATTCTTGCATTGAGCATTTGCAAATTGATAGCTACTCACCTAGCATTAATTGTCAAGTACTCAAAATAGAAGATAATGAACTTAAAATAATTTTCTTCACAAAAGCATGAACGAAAGGAGTCGACAATGGAAAGCCCTGAGGATGAAGTCATTAAGGAACGGAATAGGATTATAGCCATTTTGCTAGGCGAAATGAACAAAGCTTTTCATGCCCCCTACTCAGAGACTAGGGCGATGCGCACCAGCGAACTTTGCGATCGGTTTGGCGGGTTTGCTCTTAAACTGGGACCATCCCCTCGAAAGGCGATACTTGAGTACCTAAATAAGCAATTAGATGAGCTTTTCGATTCTGTAAGAGACTTGAGCATTGACGTTGACGAGACATCCATTCAAAGCCTTAGGGAGTTTCCAAATCTGAAGGAATTGCATGTATATGGAACAGAGACCACGCAAAAAGACCTTACGGAACATATAAGCAATTTAACTCAATTAACAAGGTTAAATATTTCAAACACAGTCGTAAACAATAGCTTGCTTAAAGCTCTTGCTAAATCAAATAATTTAGAAACCTTGGACATAAATTGTTGTCTTGGCATAACTAACGCTGGACTTGTGCCGTTAACTAAACTAAAGAAGCTTAAAAAATTGGACATTTCTTATACGCATATTGGCGACGCAGGTCTTGAGCATATTGGCAAGTTTAACAACTTAGAGAGTTTAATCTTATCTTCTACAAGCATTTGCGACGACGGACTTAAACATTTAGGCAAGCTGACTAATCTAGAAATTCTGCGATTGGACAACACCTCGATTGGAGATAAAGGTCTTAGTTATTTAGTTAACTTAACTAAGTTAAGAGTGTTGTCTTTATCTTTTACTAGAATTACTAATGATGGACTCAAGTACTTGAGCAAGATGTCGGACTTGAGAAATTTGGATTTACATCAGACTGACGTATCGAATAAAGGTATTCATAACCTTAATCTTAGAAACTTACCTTACTTAGAGGAACTAGATTTGAGAAATACATCAGTTACTGAAGATAGAATAAAATATTTAGGAGTTGATTTCCCCAGTTTGGAGGTTGTTTTTCAACATGAAAACTAAGGACTTTTTAACTCTTTAAACAAAGGAGAACAAAATGAAACAGATTATTTTAACAGCCTTACTTTTGCTTACCACATGCAAAGGTACAACACAAAAAGTTACAACACTAACAGTTATATGTAAAGAAGGCAATTCGGTTGATACTGTAAAAGTTGATGTAACTGGGTTGGATGTTGGAGACTATCTTATCGGCAGCGACTTTTTTCCAGAAGATAGCCTTTTCACTTGGGATGGTAAAGATATATGGGTTATGGAATGGAAAGCCTCTGTAGCTTATGTAGATAACGTTCCGCGTGCGGTTTGTGTAGAAAGAGGAGACACTAACTACGTTATACCGAAAAACACAAACGATATAGTTTGTGTAACAAGTTATGGGTTTTGGCCTGAGTCTTTAATCCCTTTACTTATGACGCTAGATACATTTCCTAACCTTAAAATGTTAGACTTGCCTGTTACAGACGAAGATTTATGTTTTCTTGCAAAACTTCGTTTGAAAAACTTGCAAATTTTACGGCTTAAAGCTGGTAAACTTGCTACTGCCGAACCTATTCTTTTCGACCTAGATTATCATCTCGTAGAATCTACAGATAAATTTTTAACAGATGAAGGGCTTGGTTACCTTAAAACATTTAAGAACTTAAAAAAGTTAGTTTTGGATTTGGATATGGGTAATCCAGGTATAACATCAGAAGGAATAAACAAACTACAAAAAGCGTTGCCTAACTGTAAAATTTATATTGGCAACAAGCTTTATAAGGAGAGGACAAAATGAAAAAAATAATTGCAAGCATACTATTCCTAATGCCCTTGGTTTCGATGGCAATAACACACAAAGATATCGAAGAAAGCGTAGCACCATATTTTTCGGGAGATTTGCGTTCTTATAAATGGCATAATGAAACTACATTGGTGCTTATTCAAACTCAAGCTGATACAACATTTTCAGGGAATATGATTGGTTTGTATTATTATCAATTCCTAACCTTTGGCGCTCACGCTAAGATTATTGAGATGGATGGTATGGTAATGTTTCTTCCTATCATATGCCGTAGAGACACAACTTTCGATTATAATTTTTATCCTAATCGTTGGTTGCGTTTTAGCCTAAAAAAAGATGAATTGAGCGATTACCTATGGGAAGATGAGAACGTTCCTAAAGATTTGCTTTGTGATAAATATATAGACCTAAATGAAGATAGTATATTCCGGCGGAAAATGGCAGCAGATAATGAGCCCTTCTACTCTTTAGATGCTTTTGATGTATTCGCTTTAGCGGACACTAACTCTGTATATTACTATACTCATATGGGAAATGATATTTATGAAGTAAGGGAGTTTTTTAGCCCCGTACAAAGAGTTCTCCCTTGGCTTGCGATGAAAAAGCTTTCAGAGGTGGGTGTTGACTTTAGCGAAATTGACGCAATGATAGAGAGGCAAGCTCGTGATAGATATGAAGCGAGGCTTCGTCTTTCTAATTTTTATACAAAAGATACAAACAATCTTAAAAAAACGGTATCTCACTGTAAAACCTACGTTGGAGACGAACTTTATAAGGAGCTTATAAAATGATTTTAGTGTTTTTAGTTGTTATTGTAGCTGTAGTAAGTCTTGGTTGCGGTATATCCTTTATACTGCGCGGAAGTTTATTGGCTTTTCGCTTTGATACTACTATCAAAAAAAGTGAAGTTACTGAATTTGATAAGATAAAACCAAGAAGGGAATATAAAGCCTTTATTTGGAAAGGCATTTTTTGGAGCAGTGTTGGAATGATAGGGTTTTATTTCATCCCTATGCTCCAAAAGCTTATACTAGAATGGTTTTAACCAAGCCACTAAGGGGCTTAAACAAAAGGAGAACAAAATGAAAAAGTACAAGAAACACATAAAACAAACAATAAGCTTAATAATAGCAATAAGCTTTGCAACTATAAATTGTGGGACACCGACACGTATGACTGTAACACCCCCACATCAAACATATTCGCATGTAATTTCAACACCTGTTATTGCCGGCGTTAGTTATTTGAAGATACAAGCACCATCCGTAGATTCTTTACGGCGCATTTATTTAGATGGTTGTTGCGTAGGAACAATAGCTACTATTGACAGCATAGGCGTTCTTGCAGGTGAACACATCGTAAGTTTTTTCCCTAATTTCTATACTGGAATAAAACAGAAATTAAATGTTGCCAACGGGTCAACCGATACATCGTATGCAGTTACAGTTTTTGATGGAGCAGACGCTACTGATGTATGGGCAGCAGGAACATACTATGCTTATATCGAACCTAATAAGACTATAACAATCTCTATGAATTATCGTGAAGTTACGCGAGTTGCAAATGAAATTGAAGCAACTAGAAGAGCTGTCGCAACAAACGGACTGCTTATAACTGTTGGGCTCGCGATAGTTTCAGTGGTAATTGGTATTGCTATTTTTCGAGGCAGTTTTCAGTAAAGGACGACTTAGGACTGAAGCCCTATAACAAAGGAGATCTACAATGAAAGCAAGAAAAGAAGCGACCAAAAGGGCGGCAGTAGCTGCTCTTGGATTAACCTTAGCGGTAACTCTATTTCTGAGTTTGGCGAGGTGTACAGTGGACGAGCTTAAGAATATCCCAACTCACGCTGATACACTAGCCTATGAAGAGCTGATGGAAACCATAAGACAGCTTGAAGGCGACTCGGCGGCTCAGGTGTTTGCGGAGACGAAAGTTGAGGAGATATTAATAGATACGGTTAGGGTGGAATTATCTGGAGTAGAAAATGGCAATCCAAACACCGTACAGCTTGCGTTAGCGCAGCTGCTTTGTTATGGGCTTAGGCACGGAATGACGGGTAGTATTAGTGGTATGACGGCTGAAGTCTTTATTATTATTACTACTCCTAAAGATTACCTAAACATGTCGCCCCCTCAACGAACAGCGGGTGGCAGAGGAAGCTTCCCTTACATTACTGTTAATAGCACTAAGACATTTACGGAAGGGAATAGCGGCACGTGGAGGGGAACTTACTTGTATTCAGGTATTTCCAAAATTTGTAGCCAAGTACACAGCAACCAAATAGCTGACGGAGACACACTTAACGTCAATTGGACGATTAACATAGGCGGCAACTATTATGTTACGCAGCGTTCTCAGTTAGCAAAGGTATTGAGTCCTGAGAGCGGGTATGGCGGTTCAATGTACCCTGTGGGTAAGTGTAAAGTTAAGCTGTCTTCTGGTGACGTGTTACTTGCTCCTTATGCTATGTATGGTGGTTCTGGCAATGATACAGTATTGGTTGTTGAGTATAGGTATACCCACAGTGGTTCAAGCGCAACGATAAACAGCTTTGAAATACAGAACAGCAACGGGGACGTTATCCATGTATCAAACGACAATAAGCCGGTATCTGACGGAAGTATAGTTAAGATATTTCACAAGGCAGACTTTACGATTGGCAACTCAGGATAATGGCTACCATAACAAAGAACTTTAGCGATAGCATCTATCCTGTTATATCCACTTGGGCAGAGCTTGTATCCAACCCTGATAGGAGTTACTCTACTTCAGCTTATTTAGCGACTGATATGAGGGTGGATCTAACTTAACTCTGATAAAGCGCTAATCCATTAAAACCGCCTTAGAGACCCTTAATCCACAATAAGCAACCAACACCATTAAGGTTGATGGTACAGTTAAGTAGAGGGGTGTCTATGACGATGTATGGGCGTTTTAAGTGGTTGGTAATGGGTGAATTAAGGCTAGAAAAACGGCAGGACGGCTAATCATGTGATTTTGGGCTAAAATTCTGGGTTTTTGGCTTCTCTGCAAATTTAGCATTCCTGCGTATAAACTTACAATAAAGGAGAAAAATGTTCCTTGTAATTGTCATTATTTTGGTTATAATTGGTTTCGCGGTAGGCGCCGGCATAAGTCTTGGTGCTTGGACTGTTGATTCAGCGCGGCTTCGTTTTGGTCGCAATACAGGTAAGCGTGAAAGCTTGCAATCTAAAGTTGGGGATCTCAATCAGACTACTGGCGAAGTGCAACCAGTTAAGCGTTCATCGTCGGAGAAAGAGACTGAGGCCACTGAGGGGCCACCTGTCAGTCGTTCGGAATCCCCAGCTAAAACAATAATCACAGATTAAGGAGTACTGATGCCTGATAAAAATAGCGATGATGGGATGCATCTAAGAACCCGTGAAGAGGAAGAGCTAGAAAAGCTAGCTGATATAGCAGGGAAGGTGCGTCATATAAGTACAGGTGATGAGATGAATCACGAAAAACATGAACAGCTAGCTGGTGGGACGTATCAAGAAAAACTTGTTGCCACAGTTACTTTTTGGCCGCCCTGCAGGACGTGTAAATACGCTGGCGGCGATACTCAACGGTTGACTTCGCGTAGGCTCAAAACATTTCAAGAAGTTGGCAACGTGGACGTTATAGAGATCAATCAGCAGCAACTTACCGAAGATATGCTTGACTTTGTGTCACGCTGTCTCAATGTTAAGGAGGTGCGATTAGATCATACCAACCTAGAAGACAAAGACTTGAAATATTTCGAGAAGCTAACCCAGTTAAGGGAGCTTCATATAGACCAGACAAAGGTTACGAGAGCAGGAATCGAAGCTTTAGAGAAAAAGATCCCTAACTGTGTAATCTTTGTCTCTCAAGAGACATGGAAATCAATAAAGGAGGATAGCCGTGTTGATTGCTAAAGCTGAAGGCAGTATCGCTCTCAGCAGCCGGCGTTGCAACCTCCTTGTTATCGCTCGCAAAAATAGCATTGAGAGGGCATACAAAAAAGTAATAGACGCACTCGTGCCACAAACCGATCGTGAAACAACCATGGGTAAATTTGAACTAGATTTTAGATCTGCTGAAGAAGAAAATAATTTCTACGAGACTATTGATCTGATTACTAACGCTGAGATAATTTTTACAGACGTTAACAACCTTCTTGAAGGCGAATTAATGATGTATGCTCGCAAAAAAATAACAAACCCAAGCGTAGGTACTGTACCGTCAGATGTTCAGGCAGGTAAAATTGATTTATTCCTCCGTCGAGTTGATGAAGTAATACGTCTTATGTCTTTTTTTCAGCACTCTGGAAGAATGGCGTTCGGTGAAGCGCGCAAGATTCGCGACGAGTATTGTGTCAGCGATCTAAGCAGCGCCTTTGCCAGAGAAAAAATGGCAGACGTGATTGTAAAAAGAGAACTAGATAAAACGCTGAGAGCGGCTAAGAGGTTGCTTGATATATTCTTAGATAACGACGCAGGTCGTCTTGAATTTAAGATAGGAGGCGTTAATCAATTTGTCTTTTCACTCAGCGACGAAGAATTTGAGTTCTGGGCATCTCTTAGTAGTCTTTGGCGCTTGGGTTTCAGAAAACTTAATCAACGTGTTGACGGAGAGCTTTTCAGGTACGCACTGAAAAAAATAATTGGTACAGAAACTATAAAGTCAGGAGAACGAGCGCGCGAAGAAATCCTTGGACGGTTTGCTAACCAATTTGATAACGTAGTTCAATGGGCACATCTACTTAATGAATCTGCCGAAGACTTGTCAATGACTGCCGCTGAACTGAGGCGAGATTTTTGCGTTGATTTACCTGTTAATCCTAAAGTTGACGAGATTAACCCCCTCTCTGAACATGTCGAAGGACATGTCGAAGGACATGTCGAAATCGAACCCCACTCTATTGACCCCCCTTTAGGCAAGGGCAACGATAAACGTAAGCCAGGTGATTACGGAGTTAGCTGTAGCGGCGTCTAGGAGGCTTGATGTTTATTTTTACAAACAAACATTCTAACGAAAGGGAAGCCTTAATGGCTTCCCATAAGATTTTAGTAAAACAGAACCACGTCGATATAATTGATGTCTATCTTGTAATTTTCAGTACATTTGCAAGGGACCCAGAAGAAATCAAGTGCATATACCATATTTTTGAAGAACTCAAGAACAGCTCGGTATTGCGGAGTACTATTTCAATGATCTCTGAAACCGGAATGTGCACTGAAGATATTGACGTATTGCTCAACTTTGAGATTAGCGAGGCGCTGGCAACTCAACTTTATGCTTGGCCAGAAAAGCGTGTAAAACAGGTAATAGGTGAGATGAGAAAAGGTTCTAAGATAAACAACAAACTCATTGACGATATCCACATGTTGCTAAAATCTTTGCTTGTATTCGATCGAGTAATAAAAACCTTACATAGAACCTACATCTCCGCTAAGTCAGCCTTGATGAATATCGATAAAGTCAAAAATCTCCCTAAGAGCATCTCAGAAAGTCAGAACACCCTCGGAGAAGTTTGTGAAATGCTAAAAGGATGAAGGCCGCTGGTGAAATATGAATAATTTGCTTCCGAGAGTATTACGTTGTGCAGAGGGTTTCTTTTGGCTATTCACGCTCTTCCTAGCAATGATAGTCATTGTCTTATGTGTAAATGAATATAGGGAAAAAAAAGAACAAGTAGCAACGTTACGCGCCCAGCCACCTGAGATCTCAGAAGAGATTGCCAAAACTAAAAAGAGAAAGATACTACGACTGCACTGGAAGATGGTTGGCATTTGGATCCTTGTTGCGTACTGCATAGCGGCGATACCGCTTTCTTTCTGGCGAATTTCTCTGCTTTTTTTAGAAGCGAAATAACTGCAATGATAATTGTGCTGCCTCCTTAGTGGGGGCAGCCTCTTACTGAGAGGCTTTTTTTTTTACCTATTTCGGGTATACTTTGATATGACATTCTCAACAATAAATCAATAAGCAAGGAGAATAGTTTGGGCGAGAATCATGAGCAGGACAACCCTTCTGACAATGGACAAACCTTACCGTTTAATGGTGGGCAATTTGGGTTGGGAGGCTTAGGCCTCAATTCTTTAGGTGAGGGCAGCATATTTTCTCTCCTCTCGATGCTTCCAAGAATGTTTTCCAATAAGTCTCGCGAAGAAATTTTGTACATGCTATATAACATAGCAGCCATAGAACCTAAGACGCCGATAGATAGTGAGCTTGAACCCCCTACATGGGAACCTAGGCCAGCTCAGCAAGATCAAGGCACGCAAGAAGAAAATATCAAGGAAGCAGTTGGGCCAGCAGCAGCATTTTCTGGTATTCCCAACCTAATCGAAATAATACAAGTGTTATGCTATTTCATAGTTAGTCATGACAACCAACTTGTTAACTATAAAAAGTCTGGACAACTAGCTCAGCGTTCATGGGAGAGGTTGCAAGAGATTGGGGACCCAAGGGGAGATATCAATAATCTAAACGAAGCTGTTGGTGAATTAATGTCTGCCCATAGAGAGACTCAGCGAGCCGTTGCTGCAGCGACCGGATCATATAGGGATATTATAGAAAATGGGGCTCCTCCTCCTCCTCAGTTTAACGAGCTACCTCAAGAAGACTTGAAGCCTGAGGATATTGCAGCTAACCAACAAGAGGAAGAGCTGACGCAAGCAGAGTCAAACTCTAAGAAACCTGAGCCTGAGCCTGAGCCTGTTAAAGAGGACGAAATTGTCAAAGAACGGATAGAGCGCAAACAAATTGAAGTTCAAAAGGAGGAAGAGGAAAAGGAAGAGGAGGAAGAAAAAAGGGACGAAGAACTTGAAAGACAGTGGGCGAATAGGTTCCCTTATCTGCCTCGCTGGGTGGTTAATACTAAAAGGAAAAAGGTTCCGAAGGAGAACAACATTTGAATCGAGCAGGTTTAGCGAAATGGGTAATAGATAGATTGAGCGAATTAGTCTTAATTGATAAAATAAAAAAGGAAGAAGTGTTTGAGATTGTGCAATCCACAGCAAATGTAGAGGCTCTTCAATGCAAACTAGTTGGGAACAAGATAATCATACTGCCTGGAACCTCAACATGGAGATCTTTTAGCGCTAAGTTTCCAGGTTATGGAACTTACACTGTAATAACAAAGGGAAAGCGGATCAAAATTCTTGGCGACGAAAGTACGTTAGTGGAGCTTGGCAATGTCTAAGTCTAAGTATCCAAAGCCTTTCAACGCTGACAAGAAAGCGATTGATCTACCTGTTCTGGCTCGTCCTGAAAAATGGCGATTTGTTATACAAGAGCATGTTGCCGACAAAGCTGGTAGGCACTATGACGTGCGTGTAATAGACCCAAAGGGGAAGATTGCTTACTCTTGGGCTGCACGCAGACTGCCTGCTAATGGGCAAATAACTGGAGCGTTTAGGCAACCAGACCACTCAGTGGCCTCGGCTGAGTTTGAAGGTAGCATCCCTGAAGGGTACGGTAAGGGTGAAGTGAGAAAGATTATGGATGCTGATGCAGATATATTGTATTCTGGCCCACAAAAGATGCGCTTAGCTATCCATAAGGGCAAGAGAACAGATGAGCTTATTTTCATTAAGGGTAAAGACAGGGACGTCGCAGATAGCTGGATGTTACGGAACATTACACCTACGAGGAGCAAGCTCAACATACCTGCTGATAAACCTGCCTATAAATCAATAACGGAAGAGGAAGCGAATAAGCTTATAGCGGCTGATAATTGGTTAGCTATGCCAAAACTTGACGGAGCTGCAGTGTACATACGATTGCGACCAGGAAAGCAGATGCAAGTTTTTTCTTACCGTCCACCGAAAGGGAATCCTGATGAATTAATTCAACACACTTATAGAATTCCACAGATAGTAGGTCAGCCTATAGACAAGCTACCCAAGGGAAAGAAAGAAATAATCTTAAGGGGTGAGTTGTATGCTCTCGGAGAGGACGGGAAAGCGTTACCTTCGGAAAAGATAAGTGGTATCCTTAACTCTGGGGTAGTGCGAAGTCGAGAACTTCAAAAGAAACAGAAAGTAAGAATGAGGCTTGCGGTTTTTGATGTTGAGTCGGTTGACGGTGTTAATTTGAGAACGACGCCTTACTCGCAGAAGCTTGACTTATTAAGAGAGACTAGCATAACCGTTCCTCATTTGGACGTTCCAGTATTCGCAATATCCCCAGAGCATAAGAGCGAGCTTTACGATCAAATAAGGGCGGACAAGTTTCCAGACACAAGCGAAGGTCTCGTATTTTGGAAGCTTGACGAGCCTGCTGCCCCACGTAAGATGAAGTTTCGCGAGCAGTACACAGGGTATATCAAAGGAATATTTCCATCAACAAAGCAAGGAGAAGCAGGAGGCTTACAGGTCTCATGGAAAGAACACTCAGAGCCAGTTGTTCGAATTGGTACAGGATTTTCTCGGCGGCAAAGACAGGATATGCTTGCAAGACCGGATCAGTATCTAGGCCGGAAGATTTCCTTTACTGGACAAGGTGTTTACGAAAACAAAGACAACCCTAACTTGTCAACTGTAAGGTCTCCATCGTTTCAGCATATCCACATGGATGAATCGGACCTTGTTGATGTGAATACAGAGAAGAGGAATAATGATTAAATACTTTAATTCTGAAAGCTTTTCAGGGCAAAATATCATTTGTTCTAATTGTGGGAATATAATTGGGGAAGATGGAGACTCAGCAAGACAGCTTTGCAAGGCTTGCAGAGAAAGACTAAAAGAGGCAGAAGATGAGCAACAGCGTAATATACACTCGAAAGATAAGCCCGAGAATTAGCGATGACCCATTCCGGGAAGGGGTAAAAATATTAACTTGGGCAAAGGGTTGCACGGAAGAGTGTTCTTTTTGTCGGTCTGGTGCAGGTGAAGGTCTGATCTTGTCAGATAAGCCAAATGATATTGACTTAGTTGTTCGTAAATTCCTCAGACAGGAAACAAAACCAGTTGTTCTTGATGCTACTGTAAATATTGATGGATTTCTTGAGCCGGTTGCTGCGGAGTTGGTGAGGGTCATAACAGCTTTTGCTGACAAAAATAAAAACTTAAAAGAGCATAAACTCTTAATTTCAACTAGACAAGCTAAAGTACCCAACCTCTTTGCAGCAACCTGCCCTGAAATGAATAATATTATCTTCAGAGTTTATCTTACCGCTTGGGATTTATATGCCATGTATGAAACAGGCTGTCCATCCCCATTTGAGCGTATTCAGATGCTGCAGTCTCAGCCATTCCAATCATTGCTTGCAAGAGGAGCTAAGGTTGAAATAGTGTTTGGACCTGTTGCCACTGGCAGATTCATGTTCATGCGTACGACTATCGATAGCTTAGCTAAAGCCAACATTGTACGTTTTGTACGGATTCAACCTATTGAAATCGATCCGCAGTACGAAATAACAGCTCAACAAGCTTTTGTATGCGGACATTATAAATTAACTAAGGACTCATCGACTCGAAAGATGGTACTGAGGAAAAACGCAAGAGACGAATTAATTGACAAGGTGACCCAGTACGTTGAGCAGAAAGGGTTTCAAGTTATTTCCGATTCGCTTGAGCACTAGAGCAACCTTCTTCCTTCCCCCTCCTAAGCCATAAAGGCCTCTTGGAGGGGGTTTCTTTTGTCTTTTTTGCAGGTAAGCTTATATGTGATAGATATTAATGTGATTCGCATAGACAAGGTAACCGAAGAAGTTAGTCTTGGGTTTGGGTCTCAACCCAGAACGTGCATTGGAAACCGAAAGGTAGTGCAACAGTTTGTGATGGGAATGTTGACCGATAAAGGCAGCGACTTTATGAGACCAGGTTTTGGTGGCGGGCTATCTACTATGCGAATAAACACTTACTCAGCCGGAGAAGAGGGATTGCAGATTTTTACAGCTGATATTGTGGATAGGATGCGCTCTGTGAGGGATGAAATCATTGCAAGTCAACCAAAGGCAACAAAGTTGTTAGCAAGCGAAACCCTACTGAGGGCTGAACTTAAGAAGATTAATTTGTTGAGCGGGGAGCCTAAAATAGCAATTCACATAGACGTAATAACAGGCGATAACTCTCGCAAAAGAATACATTTAGAGCGGAGCTGATGGCTAGTTACTGGGATCGATTTAAGGATAGTGTACTAGAGGGGTTTAGGGATGGGGTTGATGCCATTGCTGAAATCTTAGTAGAATACAGCCCAGAGCTTGACGTTAGACAGGGGACAGCTCTTCATGAGTTGATGATTAAGCCTATAGGGGTAACTAACGCTACTATCCTTCAGAACCTTGAAACGCTCATCGATCGGCTTTCGTTGGTTAATTACGAGACTATGGCTGAAGCCGACATGGACAGGATCGTTTCAACTATTTTTATTTACAGACGCGAGGGAAGTAAAGCTAGAGGTGTTGTTCGCATATATTTTGAAGAGCCTTTATCCGTAACGGTGTCTACTGGAGTGGTAGCGGTTGATGACTTAGGCCAAAGATTTGTTGCTGCAAATTCATATAGCTACCCAATCTCTGAGGTAATGAACAAGAGAGATGGAATGCTCTATTATGTGGATATTGTCGTTGAGGCTGAGGAAGAGGGTGAATCGTACAATATTGATGCGCATAAGATTATCTCGTTAGAAGGTCTGAATGTCCCTTGGGTTAAGGTCGACAATCTCTATGCCATTTCATCAGGTCTTAACAGGGAGACTAACCAGGAACTGTTCACACGATCTCGTGATGGATTAACTTCTCGAACTTTAGCTCACAAGAGAGGTATTCGTCAATTCCTTTTCGAGAAATTTGATGCAATTAAGGATGTTGTTGTTATTGGGTACGGTGATCCTGAGATGCAGAGAGACATAGCAAGGCAGGTAATTTTAGATTCCCGTGATCCAGAAGAAGAAGCGAACTTTTTTGCTAAGATACAAGGGACTGACAACCCTAACCCGCATTACTTATATAAGGCAACCTTAGAAGAAGGGGATTTACCTCTACCGACGATAATAACGCTGCCACAAAACGAAGTTTCTCAAGATGACTACAATATTATTGGGCAAAAGAATTTAAGCCATATCACTTACGAGACAAATATTATCTTCCAAGACGATTTTGGTCGATTAGACGATAATGCCGTTGGCAACGACTGGGTTAGCGGAGAAAATGACTTAAGCTGGGGTAAAGAATTGATGGGCCGTGAATGTCGCGTAGAGAACAAGCGGCTGATATTGGGTATAACAACCGTTACTGACGAGGAAGAGCAATACTTAAACAAATGGAGCGCTAACCTTGACTCATAGTTTAGGCCACTCAGTGGCTTTATTGGGCGGGAGATTCCCGGTTGACCACGCAACGACAGTATTGAGGTCAGTGAGAGCCAATGAATTTGGATCTTCGATTGGCGACGTGCTTTCAGAAAGGTTGAAAGAGCTCTTCAGAGAAGAGAAGGAAGAGAAGGATAAAAAACTCGAGAGAAAGAAAGTATCTCAAGCAGAGAAAAGGAGTACCATGGACGTATCGAAAGAGGCTAAGAGACTGTTCAAAGGAGCGGTAGAGATGGCTGGTGAAACAGGCCCCTTCGGCTCTCAACCAGCGCCGCCGGTAGCTGGACAACAACAGCAGCAACAACAGCAACAGGTGGATCCAGCGAAGCAGCAGTTGTTGACAGATATCCAGGCTGTCCAAGGCATCGTACAGAACAGGATGAATGCTGCGGCAATTATACAGGAAGGTATAGCCCAAGTCCAAGGGGAAGAGTTAGCCAAGTATTTGCAAGAGAAATTTGCAGTGCCTGTTGAAACAAAGGAAGAGCTATCCTCATTAAGCACCTTAGAAGGAGCTATGGCATGGGCACAGAACAAGATATACGAATTTGGTGGGACAACCCCTATGGGCGGTAACATGATGTATATAGCTCAAGCACTTAACTTGAGCAGTTCTCCTCACGAGATAACCATAGGGCTAGGGGGTATTAGCGGTATTGAGATGGCTGGAACACCACCAGAACAAGACGCTAAGCAAGCAAGCTATACATTAACCCCTCCTGAACAAGCTGTGCGCACCAAAAGGATTTTGGCAACTAAGGTAGCCAGCTTATTTAAGGGTGGAGGGACTTTGCCTCCAGGTGGAGTCTACAATTCGATAGGGGAAGTTGCAAGGCAGCAGAATATTGCTAAGCTAGGGCCTGCAGGGGCGCAGATGACGCTAAACGATTTAACTAAAAAGAAAAACAAGGCTGTGCACCAACTTGCGGCAGGACCTCCTCCTATGCCAACAGCTGTTCCTTTCAAGGTGGCTGGTTTGTATAAGGGGGCTTCTTCCGACAGTGATAAAATTACTCGCAGCGAATTACTCGCTTTAGCAAGTGCGGCAAGGCGAGAGAATGGCGGGGTTGCCAATTTTGGCAAAATTAAGACCGTTGAGGATAAACAAAAGAACTTGGAAAAAGCCTATGGGGCTTTAGGGGAATCTATTCTCAGTGGGAAAGACCCTGCCACCATAGTTCAGAATTTAAGTCGCGCAACTGGCGACAGGCAATAACAACCAACTAAGGAGCGACAATGAGTCCGCAAAACCATAACAATCCAGTAGTGGAAGGTAAAGACTTAGAGTTTATAACTAAAATCGCCGTCTACTTTGCATATCAAGGCAGTAGGTTGGCCGACCATGTGTTTCGTCTTGAAAAGAATGCGGCTGCCATAGACGGCGTATCAGGGTTTATGGCTGGACATACTGACCAGACAACTCAACAGGAGAAGAATATCAACGGCCAGGCGATGCCAAAGGTGGACAGTTCCGGTGCTGTTGCTTCATCTCCAACTCAGAAAGGTGGAATGATTCAGGGTGGAAACATCCCTGGCATTGGAGGCATAAACGCAGGGACACCTACCCCTAAGAATGAAACCAGTAAAATAGCATCAGCCTTGCAAACCCTTGCTTCAATTATGCGCTAAAGCTTAGCGATATGAATGACCGAACGACACTTTGCTCAGCATCCGACCTGTTAAATCAAAAAGATTTGACGGTTAGCGGAGCTATTAAATTTGCAGGTGCTTCAAGCGCGATTAAAGCCGTTGGCACAGTTGCAAAGAAGGTGTTTGGCAAAGGTGGAAAGATACAAGCATTTATTGCTAAAGGAGGATTAAAGACCTTAGGTAGAGGAGCCGCGAGGACTGCAGGTGATGTTGCGGTTTGGTCGGCAGCTGATGCATTAATTGGCAAAGCCGGAGATGCGTTAGCTAAAGCCAAGGAAGAAAAGGATTCTCCTGGCAAGAAGAAACGAGAAAAAAAGAACGGGCAGCAGCCCACAAAAAAACAAGCCCAAAATCAGGGTTTAGGTAAACAAGGAGCAGAAATGAGTCTCTTTACAGCTTTAGTAGAAACCCAGAAGACTGCAGCTGCAGATGAAAACATTCAAAAAATAGCCGGAGCGCAAGAGAACCAGCAAGATGACTGGATGAACAATGTTGCAAAAGTGGCAATGTATTTTGCTCACCAAGGAAGGACTCTCGCTGATAAAGTATTTAGGATTGAGAAATTAGCGGCCTCTGGCGTAGAGGTGCAGCAACAAGCTGAAGAACAACAGGCGACTATTGGCCCACTAACCCAAGCTGCGTTCGTAGTTGAGACTGCTGCCGGCAACCTTCCGGTAGAATAGTAACCTGTTGCAATGGCTGAGCAAATACTGGATTTATTCCCTGTTGTCTTCCGTGATATCTCACGGGACAATAACGTCAAAATAACAGGAACCTTCAGGACTTCTGATAAAAGTGCTGAAGGTCGCCCCTGTTACATTCTTATCAGAAGGCCAAACGAGGTTGATTCTGATGGGAAGAATCTTTTGACTCAAGGGTTTGGTATTGCTTGGCGCAAGTCTTCGGCGGGTTGTCCAAATCTGTTTGTCGTTGATCAGTCTATTGATATTCCAGAAATGGTTGTTGACGGAGCTGATATTGCTATGGGTGAAGCGCAGAGGCAATATCTAGCTCACGCTTACAAGGAGATCCTAGTAGATACAGACTATAAGTTTGAGCTAACGATTAACAACCAAAACGCGGTTCAGCTCCGCATCTGGGAAAGTAGTGCCAGTCGCCCGATAGTTGCTGATTTAACTTACGGCGCCTATCGGGCACTGACGTCTGGTACCTACTTTGGAATAGGAGTTTTGGGTACAGAAGGTGGAGAATGGCAATTTGACGACTTGACAATATATGGTTTAGGCCCCGAGTACGCAACCTACATAGCCTCTTTTGAGACATCGTTTATCCCTGTAACGGCTGATATTATGGTTAGAGGGTATGGTGTTGGCAATAACTCCGGGGCCGAAGGCTATGGTATCGAATTGCTTATTTTTAATTACACCCAAAACAAGTGGGAATTAATAGGTTCTAACTCGGCAAGCGAGATGTCATCCGTAGGAGATAAGACAATAACGCTAAATGACTTCCAGTTTTACGGAGAAAACGCTGATGATTATATGTCACCTAATGGAGCGCAGCGAATCTTCTTGATGGTAAGATCAAGGTACCCATCTATTATCAATGACGATGTAACTATACAATCTAAAGTTGGGTTAGACTACGTTGAAATAGCGGGGTATATAGCTTCAGGGTTTCATGCTGGAGGGAAAGTTGACATATACGTGAGAACAACCAACCGTACAGCAACTTCTCAAACAGTGTTATCAGCTCCAAAAAGAATCAAGTTAGTAAAAGGACAATTCAACCTGCCTATTGCACGAATAAAAAGGGTAGTCTTGCTTGATGCCAGTTTAAGCGAGATAGGCGAGCTTACTAGTTCGGAATGGACACTAGAGGTTATTGATCAAGAAACAAGGTTTTCTACTGAAGAGCTGCTAGTTATCGTTATTGACGATGCCTATCTGTATAACCCTATTAAGATTGAATATGAATATTTCGATAGCGTTCAAGACGTGCAGAACGCGCTTAATGAGGAAATGACATCCGTGACAGGGTTGGCGGAACCTGGAACAGATTTTCTAGCTAAGGAGCTCATTCCCGCCTTTATAGACGTTAACGTTGAGTATAGAGGGCCTGATGTTGAGCCTGCAGATGTAAAGGCTTCGATAATTTCGTGGATTAACACTACGCTAACAACAAGCTTTGAGAAGAGCGACTTGGTGGCTTACATGTATCAACTTGGAGCAGATTACGTTAATTTGGATGAGATGGACGTTGTGGTGTCTGTAACCAAGAAAGATGGCGGAATTGACACCTTTACTGTTGCTGACGCTGTTACCCTTCAGCGTATAGAGCGATTTATTGCAGATAAAGTAAATGTAACCCGGCTTGCGGAGGAAACATGACAGACAGTAATCCAATCTTAACGGCACTGGGTGGCCTTAAGCCTACACTGCTTGAGCAAGAGCCTCCGACACAGCAGCCTGTGCAACCATCGAGCCCAGCTCCACAGGTAGCTTTTGGAGCGCCTACCCCCATTCAACCAGCTGCTGCTGGTAACAATCCAGCTGTGAATCAACAGCAAACTGCATTGACTCCACCGTCGTTTGCTAAGGGAGTAAAAATAACCCCACCTAAAGTTGCGAGTACTTTTATTGACAAACTTGCAATGAAAATAGTGTTAGGCGCCAAAACTAGTAAGGCAGGTTAGAACATTGGCTTACGGTAACTATAAATACTTACCAGACGAGGTAGCTAACCTTTGGAAGGTTCTTGCGTCTTATTGGCGTCAAATGTTCAAAGCCTCGGACATTGATTTAATGGAGCATGTTTGGTATTCAATGTTTGAGACTAGCAAAACACATCGCTTTAAGTACATAAGGGTGTTGTATAGTAGGGCTCTCGAGTCTTTTTACAACGCTTTTTACGAGAAGAGGTACTGGGTAAAATTTGAGTTTACTAGCGAAAACCAAATCGATACGGCAGGCAAAGTATTCAAGGTTGATGGCAGTATCGCTAAATTGGCAGTGTTGCAGAGCAATCTTCTAGATACAAAAGACAAACTTGATGAGGGTTCACAGTTTACCTTTGAGCCTGGAACTTGGGTGCCAAAAGTTAAAGATAGTTACGAAAGATTTTGGGAAGGAAACTTTAAGGCTTCGAGAGTAACGTTTGCGACAGCGCCAACCTTACCTGTCACATACTGGTCCCCTGAAGTACAATATAATAGAGCGTTGGCGGCAAAACTATTTGGTATGCTCGTAGATTACGCTAGAGTGCAAAATTGGGGCGGCTCAAAAGGGAAGTTCTCAGAGCGTCAATATGTGAAGGCAGTTGCTACGTTGATTAGATGCTACTTGGACGGTCCTTGTTTTAAGTCGATTTATTCTGGTCTTAGTGCAATGTTGTACTTGCCAACAGCTGATGCTGATGGTGTCATTAGTCAAATAGTAAAGAATGGCAACATTTACACCGTCAAAATCATTGCTGATGACGGTAAGGAGGAATTTGAGCAGGTGTTACCAGAGGGGTTCGACCCAAGAGTCGCTGTCGGTGATCATGTAGTTACTTTCGAACCTTTGACAAATGCGGTACATATTGGTACTAACAAAGAGGAAAATTGGAAGCACACAATGTGGCATCTTCGTATTCCGCAAAATAGATTTACTGTGTTTGTACGCATCCGAAATGATGTCCCGTTTTTATCTGACACCCTAGAGGATGCGGAGACATTTTTAGACAATATACTGTCTGCCAGTAGAGACTGGAGGATGTTATTTGTCGACAAGCAGAATGATCCGCTTTGCCCTATGTGTATAGTTGGCGAGACGGAAATGAATCCCGCAAACATTGCGCCTTACTCGACGATAATTTCGCTCGGTAGGCCTTTGGTATTTAGTTAGGAGATTGCATGGGAACAACAGATTATACTCAACAAAGCACTTGGCTTGATGTTACGCTTGCTAATACAGCGCGAGGGCTAGATACTTCTGGCTCATACTCTGCAAAGTGGGAAGCCAACGCTCAGCCGACGATAACTATCAGTGAATCAGCTGCACACTACGAAACGTGGTTGTGGGAAATTCAGTTATTGCTTTCGTCTGACTTGGGATTTGACGTTAATAGGGCATTTGAAGTAGTCCTCACGTCATCAGTAACAGCATATAGTCGCACGATCTTTAGCATAAGCGATACAATGGAATTTATTAATAGGGCTGCTTTACGCTTTGAGTCAATGCCCATAAAGCTTGTGCAAAACGCTGAGCCGACGGTTTTATTCAAAACAGTACTAGCTCTTAGGCCTGGACAGCAAATCTTGCAGGGGGATACTCTTAAAATTATGCACTCGAATAGTGGAACAGAAGAAACCAATAATGCAAATTTAACAGGAACAATGTGGATTAATGTCCATACTTCCAGGTATTATGGTGATGACGTCAAACGACATTACCAAGTACCTACACCTTAGGAGTGGTAATGTTTATAGATACTCTAGCAGAAAAACTTGCGTTAAAAAAAGTAGCGGGCCCTTTTATGAAGAAAAGGACGCGACGAAAGAGTAAAAAGCCGACGCATAAACCACCTAGCGTAAATCACCCAAGCAAAAAGAAACCTGCGAATAAAGGGCCTGAAAGTAAGACGCTCGGCAGATTAAGCGACCAAGTGGCTTTACAGGCTGGAATTGATCCTAAGATGCTAGGCTTGCAAGACAGATTGATTATAAACAATGCAGTTGTGAAACATTATGATCCAAGTACTCCAGAAAGAAGTTTAGCAAAAGCCACTGTTATTGCAGGTAAAAAATTTCTCGGAATGCAGCAAGAGATTGAACATGCGGAAAAGATTAAAAAAGCGCTTAGCATAGCCAAAGCGAAAAAGTACGGCATACGGGCTGCTGTTGGCGCTGGGGTTTTAGGCGCAGGGATACTTGGGGCTAGAGCCGCTCGTGGAGACGGACAGCCTATGGTGGTAATTGCTCCGCCAGAAGAAGAATTAAATAAAAAGGAGATAAAGATGGCATCAATCAACGCTAATGATTTTTTAGGTAACCTCGCTCTGCATATGGTGCAGACAAAGCTTGCCAGCAATCAAGCAGAGCAACCAAAAGGCGTCCAAGCGCTCATAGAAAAACTTGGCTTTGCAGGAAAACCGATAACGCCTAAGGCTAAACCCAAGCCTATTAGTCTTACAAAAGGAACAGTCCCTACCTCGAATAACGTTCCTTCTGCTGTTCGCCCTGACAAAATTGATATGTCTAAAGCGGTGCCAAAATCAGGCACGAATCCAAAAGTTAAGGTTGGGCCGCTTCTCTCTGGAAGCACTTTTGGGTATCAGAAAAAGATAGATCTATCTAAGAACAAGACGCCCAACCCGTTGGCTAAGAAAAGCTCACTACTGAAAGGAGCTGGGCCTCAGCCCAATTTTTTTAACTCTCTCAAGGAAACCTTTAGTCCGTTAGCACAAAACGCGGTACAGTTTTCTAGTAGAGCCGTTGACGCCGCTAGAGCCGGTGGAGCAGACTTGCTGCGTGGAACAACTAAGTTCTACAACGAAACAGTAGTGCCAACATATAGAACTAGGGTTTCCCCTTTTCTCCAAGAGCTTAATGCGAGAGGCGCACAAGTAGCCGACAATGTAAAGAACAAACTGCTCGGTATACCGAGAGGTGTTGGAGCCACGCCAACAAATCCTGTTACTCCTGAAGTTGCTGGTCCGTTCAAAACACCTTGGGATAGCAGACAGGCTCAATCGATCCCTACCGCCTCAGCGGTTAATGTTGTTGGCCCGCAGATACCCAACAGAGGTGGAATACTAGGCGGCGTCCAAAATATCGGAAAGAATATGGGCGGCAATGTTGGGCAGTTTGTCGAAAACAAGCCTGGTGCAGCGTTAGCCATAGGTCTTGGGGGCACTGCTTTAATCGGCGGCGCACTAGCAAGACTTCTTAAGAAGAAGAAAGATAAGGATAAGGAAAAAAAAGAGTTAGGAGTATAGTCATGTCTTCTAAAGTTGCATCTGATTTATCTAGAGCTTTTTCTAAGTCGCTCCACATTATAGATATGGCTAAGGTGGCTCAGACCGGTCAGACTAGCTTCACTTTAACTCCAGTAACCGACCCAATACCGGACTTTAACGTTCAAAACCTTGCAACCCCTAATGTTAATGTTAATGACCCAGTTAAATTGCCTACCGTAAAGCCGCTTAAGATTAATAAAGATACTACGGATGCCTTCTCAAAAAGAATTAGAGAAAACCAGCAAAATAGTCAGTCTAACACAGTGAAATTGACTGGAACAAAAAAAACAGGATCTTCGCTATTAAACAAGCTAGCTGAAACCGTAAAAAATCCCTATGCTCCATTGAGCGCAAAACCATTAAATTATGGCAGTAAGGCAGGCAGGCCTACAAACGCTTATGTCGCTGACTCTTTATTGCGCAACCAAGGGTTTTTCTCAAGACAAGCCGGGAATATAGGTAGAGGCGCTGCTGCTGCAGGTGCCGCTGCTCTTGGAGCCGCTTTGCTGTTCGGGAAAAAGAAAGTAGATACTTTCTACGGCCCACAGAAGGTGAAACGTGGTTTATTGGCTAGGATTTTAGGTGGTGCTGCTCTTGTAGGTGGAGGACTTGCTGCAGCTAGCGCCCTTAGTAGAGGTTCTAGGTTCGAAACTCAGCGGCATAACATGCTGAATAGCGGAGGCGCCAGGGCGAATATTGTGCAAAAGCAAATAAATCCAATGCCAGCTAAGTAGTTTAACGGAGGAATAATGGACGAACTTAATCTGCAACGTGGAATGGTTGTTGTTGCGCCCACGTTAGAACAGTTACGTAACAATATCAACAACCTGAACGTAGCTCGACACGCCATCCCTTTCGTGAAAAGTTTTGGTGTTATTGTAGGAGAAGAGCGACAGGACACTGGTGAAATCCTGTCTGACGAGCTTAAAGTTGTGGAAGGCTCTGGGAATATTGTTATCAAACCCGGATATGCCATCGTTAAAGGTGTCGTCCATTTTTACTTCCCAACCAATACACCAGCGGTAGATACTGAGTATGAGTCTACCAAATGCATCCCTGTCATTGAAAATGTTACGGTTAGTTTCCCGTCACAAGATGTAGAATACAACTTAATTCTAAAGCCAAAGAAAAATTACACTGAGCCACATGCAAAGACATGCAATAACTGTTACAATGGCGAAGACAAACTACGCTACGCTGACAGTTACGAGACAGAGATGAGGTTGGCTACTGGTGCCGCCCCTGATATTGGTCTTGGTGAGGTCTGGTTAGCTACGGCAAAGCTCTCCAGTGGCTCTGGTGTGATTACGGTTGTAGATAAACGACAAGAGAACATTTTCCGCTGGAAAGACACCCTCATCCCGAGATATAGACCAGATGTTCCAATTCAAGCAGTAATTTACAAGATTGAAAGCAATTTTATCAAGACCTTACACCCCAATGCAACACCGGAAGAAAAAGCTAAATTGGGAGATGATTGTTATATTCAGTTGCAAATTGGATACGAAGGGCAAGGTACGCGAGATGGCTCTAATACGAAGAAGCTTAATATAACAACGACCATTGATCCTGCGTATGGCATAGATATGTGGTACAATCATAAGCTTTACATTAAGCAAGGAAGCAATTGGGTTCCATTTACTATAGCTGGCAACGATGCTTCATCTGTTACATGCACTGAAGATTTGCCTGTTGGTGGCCCTCATGATATTATCATTTCCCCAGGCGCTGAAATTTACGAATACCTGATTATCCCCAAAGACTCTACTGGGTCTCGAGAGTATAACAAGGCTGTTAGTTTCAGGCAAATAAAAAATGGAGACGACAATGTACCTACTCCAATACTTTACCTTGCGAAACCTTTTGAACCTAATGTTAAGCACGACATTTTCGTCAGAGGAATATCTAGGGATGGATACCTAGGCCCATTTTCAGCAGATTACGCGGGAACACCCTCTCACCCATCTATCGATGTGGCTACCCCGACTCTTGAAGTTGCAGCTGAAGTGGCAATGACTGAGGATAAGGCATATCCAGCAGCTCCAAAGTTGATTAACTCTATTGCTTCATTTGAGTTGTCCCTGGCAGGAGGCTATTCATCAGACGAAGAAGGTTTAGCCCCAAAGACTTGTTATATACAATGGGAATGGGGAGAGAAACTTGATGCAACGCGAAATTCGGGAAACGCCAAGCGGGTCGATTGTGTAAACGTTGGGCAATCTTGGATCGCGAACTGTTGGGTTGGGCAATATCTCTCATATCACGACATTGCCGCTGGCGTATGGAAGAAAACTAAGGTAACAGCTAACGATGCGACAAGCTCAGGCACTGCAAGTATCTATGTAGAGGAAGATATCCCGGTAGGTACTGTGGACTACGTCGTAGGGCCAGGGGCTTGGGGATATAAGTTAGTGCAATGGCTCGAAGATGAATCGAACAAGGTAATCGAAGAATCACAGCAAGAAATCTTTATCACGAAAGACAGTAGAGACAATACAGACAGCCCTACTCCTCCCAGAACTTTTGTTCAGGGGTTGCTGCCTGGTAAAACGTATAAAGCTAAGGTCAAATCCCTATCTCCCGCCGGAGAGTACGAGACTGATTTTTCCGTTGCCAGGACGCAAATCACTCCAAGTATCGCTATCGCTGCGCCTCCTCAGCCAAAAATTATAGGCGTTGAAGAGAAATGTAGCCGAGATTTTTTGTCGACAGGTATGGTTAGGGAATATACCTATCAAGGTGAAGGGGCTGCCACTAAGCCAGTCTTTGCAACTGGACAAACCAATCTTATGTCGCACGCAGGAAGCATTGCCCAGGGAGTGTCTCATGCAATCTGGTGGGGAGACAAGGGGCAAGGAGATAAGGACGCCACCAATCCGTACAAGCTGAATGTCACTTCAAGCAAATGGGGCGGATGGACGGATGACTGGTGGATTGGGCAAAAACTAGTTATCGGACTTAATGTATTTGATGTTATCGACAGCGGTTCTAACTGGGTGGAAGTAAACCATTCAGGGAATGAGCTGCCAGCTGGAACAGGTCACCACTATGTTCTGGGGCCAAATGCAGAAGCTTATGAGCTAGAAGAAGAAGTGCTGGATGCTTCTGATGATATTTTACCAGAATTGCATTCCGGTATTGCTCTATTTCGTAAATTCTCGCCGGTACCGCCTTATAAAACACTTCACTCGCGAGTGCCGCACGTGAAATACAAGTATAAAGTGCGCAGTGTTCATGCTAACGGGGTAACTAAGAGTGATTATAGTGCTTGGTACGAACAAGTTGCTGGTGTTTCAATAGCCAGAGTTGAGTGGGATAGCTCTCAAGCCTTAACGCTGGAAATGCAGGAACCTGGTTCCGCCCAAGTATCGATTCCTGAGCCAAGCTCAAATTCAAATATTGTTGATTCATACGAGCTAATCTACGAGGACGATGGTGTAACAGAAGGGGAAACATCGACTCCAGACTTCTCAAAAGATTCTAGACAAGTTATTGCTCCAGCAGCTAAACGAAGAATGATAGTCCCAACCAAGCCTTCAAGATTTGTTAAGGTGAAAGTTGCGGCCATAGACTGCTTAGGGCGGAGATCATTCTCTCATTTGACTTCAGAACGAGCGTCCCTTGGAGCGATGGCCTTAAAGGCTCAAAAGGTTTGGGGACCCATTCAATTTGACCTGACTGGCACCACTGAAGCAGATAGGTTTATAGCTCTCGTAGGTTGCATCCGTCAGATTTATACAGTAATTGCTGTTGATGTAACTTTGACGAAAATGACTGGAGATACACAAGCAGGAATCCGTGTGTTCCCAGATGGTAGACCTGGCTTCGCTGAATATTTAGATTTTGTCGACACTGATATTGGAAAGAACAAGGTGTTTGAGATAGATCTAACGATGTCTGAGCTGTTAACCTTAAGGATAGATGGTTACGACACATCTCATACGCCAGACCTGGCTGGATTTTTGAGTATTACTTATATTGAACCTGAAATACAAAAGTAATGTTAAGGCCACCAAGTAGCCTTTTGCATTTAGGAGGCAAAAGTGATTTTAATCCCTAGAGTGACGGAAGCTTCTCTATTGTTTGACAACGCTGGCGTAAATGGTGTTGGCGGTGAAGCATTGAGCAGCGTTGTTCATGTAGGAGATCTTACGGTTATGGGGTTTTACTTTAAGCAAAGCGGCGCCGCCCCTGAAATAGAACTGTATGTTCGTCCTTATGGAAATCTTAAAGACCGAGGCGAAGTGCCTTTAGCGTCTGACAGTGATTGGGGGGCATGGGAACTTATTGAAACCTATTCAGGAGTCAAAACTGTTTGGCAACATTCGCCTGTAGGCATTAGTTATGGAACTTTTCTTCAATTCAAAGCCGTTGGAATAACGGGTAACGGATCAGATACTGCTGTTACATTACGTTTCCTCGGCCAGCGAATTGGTTACTATATGTACTAGGAGATAAAAATGTATCCACATAAAACAAGTCAATTTGAGATCGCTGATAACATTTCAGTGAATGGCGTGACCAACGTTTTGGCTTCAAGTTTCGCAATAGACAGGGCGAGACAGATGTCTTTGTTCTACAAATTAACGGGGAGCTCGCCTAACATTACGATCCAAGTTAGAGCTTACGCAGGTCTTGCTGAAAATTTCGGACAAATACCTGACAATGCAGATAGCAAATGGACGGACTGGGTAGACGTTGTGACGTCGACTGAAAAAGACAAATGGAAGGTCGTTACCATTGATAGTAGTATTATTCCATTTTCAGCTTTTTTAGGGTTTAGAATTGTTGGCGTAACAGGCAATAGCAGTGACGCTGAAGTATCAGCTTTGGTGCTAGCTCAACTCTTAAGATGAGCGAATAGCCATGAAACGCATTGTTTTACTCTTAGCGCTTCCCTATATTGCGTTTGCACAATATTCTTCATGGGCTCGTGACGCAACATTTAGAAGGTTGAGAATTTATGAGGGTATACGCCCTGTCTCTGGGAAACTTGTGTATATAGGCACCCCAATGAGACCTTTTTCTAGGGTCTGCGTTGACTCTGTCTTTGCTACATACTTAAAGGCTGGAAAACAATCAATAGATACTGTATCAGCAGGAATTCTAAAGGTAGATACATCTATACTGTTTAATAATTTGAGTGCGTCGTTGCCAGATACGTCAGACGGAACTATGCTTTATCACCAAAGCGATTTAATATTTTGGAAAGGAACTAACCGTATAGTTTTGACCGATGCTAGTTTTTTTGGCAGCGAGATTAACTGGAGCGAACTAGCTCAGAACGTCCAAGACTCCATACAAGATTCCATTGCTTGGCCACGACTTACCCAAGCCGTAAAGGATTCTATACTGCGGTTCGGTTCCATCATTAACTGGGGAGAACTTGCTGGCTCTGTCCAAGACTCCATACAAGATTCCATCCCCTGGTCGCAAATTACTGCTGCTGCAAAGAACATGACAGATTCAACAATTCAAGGTCTGCCAGTCGTAGAAACAGCCCCGTCGGACAACTATATCTTAAAATATGATCAGGCATCAAGCAAGTTGCAGTGGGAGCCGGACGCTGCAGGTGCAGGCTCATCTTTAATAGCCAGTAGGGGTATTAGTCAAGACTCTTTGACCAAAGACACTATTTGTGTAATTTTAGATATATCTGACGGCTCACTTGACGACGACAATGACAGTCTAAAGGTTAAACAAGGTGGTATTGCGGCAGCCCATCTGTCTGCTGCTGTGCAAACCGATATAGATGAAGTAACATGGGGAGAGTTAGTCTCAGCTACGCAAGATTCAGTTGTAAAGTTTAGAGGAATTCAAGGGAAGGGGATTTCTGTCGACGCCGAAGACAGTATCCACCTGAACATAGATCAGTCATATGGTACGCTTGATTTATATGATGACAGTCTCTCTGTTAAATTAGATGGCGTTGATGATAGATTTATAGACTGGGGTACAGGTTCTGATCAAGTTAACTCTGACGATATTCCTGAAGGAAGCAGCAATGCGTGGATGTCCAAAGCTTCCGTCGATCTTACTCTTTGCCCAGAGTATCCAGGTGCGTGCTTATACGCTACCGACACCACCAAAGATTCATGTGATCTTATAGCAACCAACACTGGTTCATCATCAAGTAAACGTAGAAACTATTATCAACTATGGTCAGAAAACTCCACCTTACAGCAATACGGCATAACAATTCGATTCCAACTACCGACAGAGTTCTCTTCGTGGGATTCCGATTCAGCGATAACGATTTGGTTTATGACTGAATACGATTCTGCGGACAGCAATAAAGTTAACGTGGCAGTTTACGAAGAAAGCGGTTCTTCTGCTGACGCGACATCTACAGGAAATCATTCTAATAATGCTTGGAGTACAATCGTGATTGATGACTCTGCTCTTGGCGACTTAAATGCCGCCGAAGAGTACGGAGTGATTTTATTGACGCTATACAGTGTTAACGGAAGTAAAACTAATAATTTTGCCAGAGTTGGTGATATTAGACTGAGGTATAATAGATGAGCTTTTTAATCGGCTTATTATTCTTAATACAAGATGTGGATACACTTTATTCATACTCGGGCGATGGTTGCGTGTGTTATCAAGGATTAACGTGGTCATCGTGCCGAGATGCAAGTAGCGGAACGGCTGAAAATGGACGAGATACTCTGATGGCAGCTACCTCTTACGATGGTTTTACCACTCCTGCGACTTACGGGATAGCTCGTGCAGGAATAAGCTTTCCACCGTTGGGAATAGGGTCTGATATTACAATAGATTCCGTTTTAGTACAAATAACAGTAAAAACCTCCAGTAACTCTCCTTATGCGTTTTTAACAGACGGTTATGCGGCTGATAGCAGCTCTATCGCTGACGGTGATTATCCTGGGCTACTGTCTACAACCCTCCGTAGCAATGATAGTATCACAGGCACCGGAGCTGGCAAATTTTGGCTTGACTCAACAGCTATAAGCGGCTTGTCGCGTTCTGGTGGGTGCAATAAATTCTCAATTTTGGAACGCAATGATCTGCGGGATTTCACTCCTTCAGATCAGCGACAAATAGTATTTTACTCTAGAGAAAGCTCTACTCAAACAAATCGGCCAATATTGGTCATCTACACGTCGACAAATGATTTCCCGTTAGATGGTAGGCTTCGTGGCGGTAAGTGGCTAACAAAAGGTAAGGTAGTAATAAAGACCCCATGAGGGTTTTGTATGTATGTGGTTAAAAGGGTTTCGACAATAAATTGGAGACAAGTATGACTAAAAAAAATAAAAAAATAGGTGGTGAGGAGAACAAATACAAAGATCGTTCGCGCCGCGTTTTTTCTAAAGCTAGTGTTGCAGCGATAGAATCAATGCCGATTCCAGTAGTGGTTATTAGCAAAAGCTTCGAGCTGATGTACGCCAACAAACAGGCTTTGGCTTTGTATAAAGATAAGATAAGAAAGATAGGTAATCCTGTTGGGCAAAAGTGTTACAGTTTTTTCTATGGTGAAAAAGCTCCATGCTTAGGTGAGTGTCCAGTGCTTGCGTTGCTAACTCTCCATAGGGATGAGCCATACGAACATATTACAAAGCCAATTGAAATAAATGGGCATATTTCACTTGGAGTTGTTTCTTCTATTCTAAAAGGAGAGGATGGCGAGGAATATATTATCGAGGTTAATTTGCCGGTTACACGCGATGGGTGGAGAAAACTTGTAAGTTTGATTAAAGTAGATGTTGGAATACAACATTTTAACGAAATAATGGACAAGGTTAAAAAACTAAGAACTGAGAATCAATTATCGCAATGTTCTGACTAGCTATAATATAATAAAAAGGAGTGCAATATGAGCAACCAGCGGGGGGATCAGCCTGCAGGCGTAGACTTAGGAGAAAAGCTTATGGAGCTAATTGTTTCGATAGCTAAAGCAAATACTGATACGACAACTGAGCAGGTACGCTTAACCGAGGTACAAAAGACGATTTTGCATGGTATCGAACGAGCTAACGCAAAACTATACAACGGGATGGTATCCGAAATAGTTGCCAAGGTTATCGAAAAGGTTAAAATGCTATTCGAACAATCCCGTTCGCAGTCTCAAGCTAACGCTGATCTTAATGCGAAAGATACAAGTGGGATTTTATCGCTGGCTATAGAAACAAAAAACTTGCTAACCAATAATCGTTGTGGATTAGCAGCCATAGAAACCAAAGTTGAAAGCCTGAAAGAACGAAATTCGCTGCTTAAAAAAATTCGTAATCAAAATATAGTTATTTTCATCTTATTGGCTGGCTTAATTGCACAAATGCTAGGGCTGATTGGTTTAAGTGTTAAAATGCTAATTGATTTTGTTTCCGCGCTTGGGTAATGAAAGGCCTTGACATGAGCGCTCAAGTACATATACTAACTTATGGATAAGCATCAACAAGACAATTACAAAACCCCTGATGGTTTTGGGAATATCCGTGGAGACAAGCATCTTGGGCCTGAGTTCGCCATGCCGATATATGGCTTTGAGCCTAAGCATTTTCGCGGATTGAAGCAAATGAAAAAGCTGGAAACAGCAATCCTGTTTACTTCAAACGAAACATACCCTAAAGTGCCTTACGAAACATTAATGTCTTATCTAGGTACAATTATTCCATCTAAGACTTCACTCTTCCATGTCCCTGCAAAAACTAGTTCTGCGTCTAAAAATACTGGCATCAAAAGACTTATTACTTTAGCGTTAGATAAACCAAACTTAGCCGGTGCGTTTATTATAAACCCATCCGTTATGCACGTAAGGAGTAGAGCAGTTTTTTATAAATTACTAGCATGGAACGTGGATGTAATGGCTGTTCCTGCATATTTACTTCTTCCGAGACAGTATAACAATGAATCGGTAGGGCAAATGGATGCGTATAAGCGAAATTCAGAAAATGTGCTTATGCCGTTATCTGCAAGAGAGTATTTGCTTCGCCAGCATCAACGTCCGATAGTAGTTGATGTTGCGGCTCCTAACTTTATGTGGATAAGCGGAAATGTTTTGCGCAAACTAAAGGGCTATCAAAACAAAAATCTCTTTCGGGTAACTGATGACTGCATGGATGAAAACGTTTCATTTTGTCGAGCCATCACTGAAGAGGCAGATGCGTCTATCTTGCTTGAACCAACGTTGTTTGGTATAACACAAGCTACGATCAACATTGGAACAGAGACGTTGAAGAGGGATTACTTTTCCGCTTTGTCACAAGGATCTGATGAATGAGCGCTAAAAAGGGTTTTGAACGCCATTTTGAAATTTGGCCAGTGATTGTTGGAACAGAATCTTCTCTTGAGATACCTTTGAGAGACAAAGAAGGCAACCCAGTGGCTTCCCCGTCTATTACTGATATCTATGACGAAATTGTATTAACTGCACATACTCAATCTGCTGATGCAACTAAACCATTGTTAGCTATAAAGAGATCGGAGAAGCCTGGTCAATTTGAAGTTGATTTAACTGACACTAGCAACCCAACGCTTAGGATAACCTTGCTTCCAACCGACACGTCAGAGTTTTACACTAAAAGCTTGCCAATTATTGCTGATTTTGAGGTCCGCGCATTAAACCTCAAACCTGCGTACCAAGCAACTTATCCTGCTGTTATCGTTTTAGATACAGGGATCTTCAATTTGCAAACTGGTGTTGTGATTTAATTAGGAGGCGTAGTGTTGTTTAACCCCTTAGGTGGTTTACGGATTTTAGTTTCCTCAGAATCTGCTACGAACGATATTTATGAGCTTAATGAATACTTGAGAAAAAATTACAAAGCATTGCAATCCTTTGAAGGGATTATTATGCACCATTCAGCAACAAAAGACGCTGTACACTATCGGGACACGACAGGCATTAAAAGATTTCATACCTCTTACCGTATCAAGGGTAGGATTTTATCTAAAGCTGAAGTGGACAAGAAAATTTACGCTAAATTCAAGAAAAAACCGTCGTCTGAGACAGAGCGTAAAAAGTTAGCTGCAAAGTGTCATATTCAAGCCCCGTGGAGAGATGTGGGTTATCAGTTCTTAATAGAGCAGGTCGATAGCATAAAGAAGGAAACATTTTGGACTTTTGACAGTAGCTGGGTGCCAAAAGTTTCTGTAGTAGAAACCCTTAAGGAAAGCACTTTCACTTTGCAAATAGGAAGACCACTAACAGACCCCAAAACAGGCAAGGCGATGTCAGGGGCGCACACCAGAGGGTGTAATAGAACCCATATAGGCATCTGTGTCGTTGGTAATTTTGACAAGAAAGTGCCGAGCAAAGAACTGCTTAAGTTTGGGGCGAACGTTGTAAATACAATAAGAAGGTATCAACCAGGAATAACAGTAGATAAGGTTGAACCGCACCGTAAGTACGCAAAAAAAACTTGTCCTGGAAGACTGTTTGATATGATCTTATTTAGATCTATGTTGACACCTTCAAATAAACTAAACACATGGAGGCCAGAGTGAGCGCAACGAGAAAACTTATATTTTTACAATGCGGAGCATTAGGGATGGTAATAGGTCAGGTAGAAGTAATAAAGGCTGATGTTGATTTCTCTGCAGCCGATTTTGCAGCAAAAATCGGAAAATATAATCAACTGAAATTATATCAGCCTATGGGCGTAGGCGTACAGATAGCTGGTAGGGTAAATCTAACTGAATCCACCAATTTGTTTGGGCTATTCCCGGTAATGTTCAAAGATCCTTCAGACAAAGAAAGCTGTATTTTTATACCATCGAGAAGTATTACTGTCATAAGTACTGACATGCCAAACGAGATTAAGGAAGCATATCGCGCAGCAACGAACAAATTTGAGCTTTCGATTAAAGAGATTGGTAAATCACCTATTATCAGGACGGCTGCTGCGTCAAACGTTAAACTTAAATAGTTTATTTTAGCCAAAAAGGAGGCTTACATGATACCCGAAGAGTTAGCAAACAATGGAACCTTTTTTGTTATAACAATAACCTGGGGCATTTTAGTGTCTATTGCTGCAAAGGTAATGTTTAAGGCTAAACCTTTCCCAAAATGGTTTAAGGTTGTCGCTCCACCTTCTACAGTTTTGATATGCATTGTTGCAGCTGCATTTATAACTGGGCAATATAAAAACTGGCATAGTTTTATGGACTGGGCTACAGGCATCCTCGGTGGGTTGTTGGCTATGCAGACTTGGTATCTCTATTTAGACAAGCGTGTTATGCAAATTTTCCCTTGGTGGAGGAAGCTTGCTGAAGATCGACCAAAACCTAAAGAATCTAGCAAGAAGAAAAAAAATAAAAAATGAATTCATGGGGAAGCTTGCCATTTCGTGCAATACAGTATGTCTCTGAGCAATATAATAAGCTATATTCATTAGGGGCGTTTGATTTTACTGATACTGACAACACCTTAGAGTACCAGCTTGAAAACTTCTCTGAAATTGAGCACGTAGCTCAAGCTCAACAGTGTGTTTTGCGTGCTTACGGAGAGAATCAAAAGGTTCATCTTCTATGGGCTATCTTCCATCTTATGTACGCAACCGGTACCGCACACAGGCATTTGCCAAGTTGTTTTCATGGTGGGGCTATAATTAGCATGTCTAAGTTAAGTGAAAATCTAATTTGCGAGGACAGTCTTGTTGTTTTCGACAAAATGATGAGCGCTGTTTTCCTTTCGCATGTCAACCCAGAAGCTGCAACTAAAGCGTTATTCTACATGCTTTGGTTTCTTCAGCTTCAATACTTGAGAGGTAAGTAATTATGCCAAATGAAACTTTTAGAGATATGGAAAAACGAGCCGCCCTTGAGGCGATTGATTCGTTTTTAGATACAGGCTTTGAGATACCTAATCATTTAGATGAAATTCTAATTAAAGAAGCTGGGGCCACGATTGTTTCTTTACCAGTAGGAACTAGGCAGGAGATAGAACAGTCGATAGAAACGTTTCAAGGCATCAGAGATAGCCTTAGCCCAGTCGTTCGAGCGCAGATTGGCATCAAACTAGCATCTGTTGCAAAAACAAATCACGCACTCATGGCTCCCGCCTTTGCAAAGTATGCGAATACAAAATTCTCTCCTTTTGCAGAATTAGAGTTAGAAAAACGAGCAGAGCTTGCGGTTAATTTATCTCCTGAAGCCATGTTCGCTTACCAGCGACTTCAAGAGCTGCTGCCTCGGACTAATCCAGTCAAACTTGCGATGGCAACTACCTTATATGATGACGCTTTTGGGTTAACCGAATACTATGGTTCAAAATTAAACGAACCTGTGCCATATATGCTCTCAAAAGTTGGTGAAGAATACCCTGATGCTGAAGCGTTTATGGCTGCATCTTGGAATGTAGGTGACGATGTATTGACTAGTAATGAATTAAGGGATGCCTTGTTAACTAAAGAAGCGACCTTCCGCGAATATTTTGCTGATTCAATTACAGATCAGTTGCAGGAAAACCCAGAAGCTGTTTTTGATGCTATGCCCGATGGGTTCAAGTCAGTTGTTTTGAGGATTGTCAAGTCATGAGCGATACTGAGAATAAGATTATCAAAAACATCAGTGGTGTTAACGCTAGGATTAGAAAAGTGTCCAAAGATAAGAGGACATCTGCTGACGAGTTTTTTAATTCCGTTAAGGGAAAGTCTGGTGATTTTGGTAATATTCCTCCTGGAAAAACTAAAGCTGCCGTTCCTAAAAAACCTCCCAAAAAACGCAAGGCCCCACCTAAGACTGAACCTGCCATTCCCGAAAATGAGAAGTCTGAAACTGGCATTCAGAAAAATGCGACTCAAGAAACAGCATTCCCCGCAGGCTTGAACATTATGGATATCCCTAAAGCCCCGCCGGTCAATCCAGATGATGCTGAATTGAAAGATCCTCCAGCAAAAGATACGGTGACATCTGACTACGCGCTTGGCACAATAGCTGACATCTACTCATCTTCAGCTCCTGTGTTTATTGGGCCTTTGTGCAATTATCTTCTTGCGGCTATAGAAGAGGAAAATTGGGTTGAGCTTTGGCACCCCCAGGATTCCGCTTTGCAAATTCTAGGCGTCAACCCAATACAGGCGACAACAGAGCAAGTTATTGAAAAAGTAAGGGAATTAATTGCTCCATTCGGAAAACCAGAGGGGTACTGGCAAGTCAAAGACCCGATATTGTTCCTTAACAGACTTTCCTTGGCGCACGTCATGCTGGGGCTAAAGGAAGGAACAGACATTCCATTTTTTAGAGATGTTACGGCATTTAGCATGACTGCAGCTACGTTAAATGGTAGACAATCGCTCATCACCGGACAAGTACAGGCATCGTCCCCAGAGCAATTGTTCTTCATGTTCGATCAGCTTAGGCCATCTGGTTTTGAAGCTGGTGCATGGGATTGGACAAATGTACTGTCAGATGCAGCGATCCACTACGTGGCTAAAACCTTTACTTTTCATGAAAACTTGGTTCTACCAAAGGAGCTTGCGTCGATAAACGATGTAATGGATTCATTTTTATCTCCTGACGCTAAGGCTATTAAGCAAAAAACACTTAATGCTTTCTTGAAGTATTATAATGGAGAGCCGAATCCTAGTGAAGCTGAAGATCCTGCAGTCGCTCGCCAAATCGAAAAGGTAAACACATTAGCCGAATATGCTCAGGTTGCACGAGCTAATTTCTTTGAGCAGCAGTGGCCTCGCATAGTGGATGTGTTTCAACGATTGGGCTGTGACGTTGCTGACATCGATAAATTAGCTGAAATCCCTTGATGGGATACCAGGAGGAAAAATGTCAGGTAGCTACTTAACCCAACGAGAGAATATAGGTCCTACGGAGAATGCCCCGCACGTACAGATCTTAAAAAGACTAATAGATGAACCGGGCCCTCAAAATTTCAGAAAACTGATGAAGACTTGCCGTGAACTGATAGTAAGTAATGACATTATAGGCCCATCGATTTATAAAATTGCCCAATATGGGGCTACAGATATCATAATTGTTGGGGAAAATGATATTGATGATCTTTTAGACAATTACTCTGATAAAGAGTCGGAAGAGTCTGCGGAGCAAAAACAAAAACTTAAGAAGAAGAAAAAGATCATTGAAAGATTCAAGAAAGTTCTCAAAGAACTTAACCCGCGTAGAATGTTGTTGGAATTAGGGATTGATTTTACTGGGAGTGGAAACGCGATACTTACTCCTGCGCAAAGATTTACGCGACACCTTATATGCAAGAAAACAGGTTATGTTGCTCCAATTCAGAATTTCAAAGAATACAAATGGGATATGAACAAACAGTCCTTTGAGGCTAAGTGTCCTCAGTGCAAATCATGGCATCGATTTGAAGTACTAGATTCTGTGGAAAAGGATAAGTTTTATTTGGTTCGGTGGGATTTGACAAAAATCGACATGGAAACCAACCCTATTACCCAGAATATAGTATACTACTACAATCCCCCTAGTACATTCAGAAAGATCTTAGAGGAAGGCAAGCCACACAAATTTCTCGAAGAGACTCCACTTGAAATACTTGAAACTGCTAGTAAGAATAAAAAGTTTATACTAAAAGATGCAGCTCACTTAAAACGGGCTGCACCAAACGGCTTTCCAGGGTTTGGCGTCCCAGTTATTCTCCCCGCTATTCGCTTATTAGCCTTCCGAGAGCTCTTATTTAAGGAGCAGGAAGCGATTGCGCTCGACTACATATTGCCTTTACGTGTTTTATTCCCAACGGTAGCCGAAGGGGCTGTTGGAGACGTTACGAGCAATACGGACCTTAGACTTTGGAGGCAAATGGTAGAGAAGGGGGTTTCTCAGTGGCGGAAAGACCCTCTGTACATTTTATTCCTCCCGTTTCCTATAGGACAAGAACAGTTTGGTGGAAACGGTAACAATATGTTCGTAACGCCTGTATTGGAATTTGTAACCAGACAGGTTATCGCAGCAATTGGGATGCCGCAGGATTTCCACTATGGAAGAGGAACCTTCTCTGGAACTTTAGTAAATATGCGACTCTTTGAAAATTTCGGCGCCAATTTCAACAATGAAGTTGAGCGATTCCTGAATGACACTCTTGTCCCAAAGCTTTTGAGATTAATGGGCGTTAACGATCCTGACGTTGAAATAACTTTGAAAATCAAACAACCTAAGACAGCTGACGATTTACAGAAAAAAACTATGCTAGCCAACCTCGCTGCGGCGAACAAGCTTTCTAATACGACACTTTTCAAAGAACTTGGGTTAAATTTCAAAGATGAGCAGGCGAATATTCTAAGAGAGCTGAAAGTTGGAGAGAAGATTGCTTTAGAACAAGCGAAAGCAGCTGGAAAACAACAAGCAGCAAGTGAAAGCGGGTACAAAGAGGAACAGGTTGGAGAATTAACGGAACAGATGCAAGCCTTTCCAGTGGCATTGATGTTAGCAAAGTACACTCAGCAGCTATTGGAGATGAATCGAGAAGAAGCTACTCAACAGCTTAAAGCAATAAAGGAATACGCACCTCAACTTGCGGATACTCTTGAAAACCTATGGGGTATTGCTACCGATTCCCAGATGGGCGAACTTTTAATGAAAGCAAGGACTACTCAAGAGTTCACTCAGCTAGTGACCCAAATGAGTGGAGGTGTACCTGGTACCCAGATAGGTGCACCGCAGGCAACACCACCTAGCCAAGGGGTAAACACAAACCCTTTACCTAATCAGAGGCCTCCAAGAACGCCAAATTCAACAATATAGGAGGAAGAAGAGTTGGCTGATAAAACAAAAGACAACAATGGAAATTTTGCGGGATCTCCTTTAGTTGAGGATGATTTCAAGCGCTTTCAAGACGTTTCTAGTCAAAACAAAAAACTTAGAAGCGTATTAAACAAGCATGATGGGCCTTCTGTCTCTAGGGTTGTGCCTGCTGGCAGCCCTGCAGGCATTACAGATATACCTGACAGGTTGAGATACCGCACAATTTCTTGGAAGATACGTAACAAGAGAGATGCCCGCAGGTTTGATAAAGAGCTTGCTGAGGTGATTAATTCTTCTAGGCATATTGGAGAAAGTTGGAGACAGTGGCTTTTTGAAAAGGAGATTGTCAAAACGCTTTTTGGTTCATATTTGCATATTGTGATTTCTTTTTCTCAACCTGACGAGGAAAGATTGAATCAAGACTTATGGAGAGCCAAGTTGGCACGCGATATTACTGCTGATGAAGAGCGGAAAGAGGCTACTGATGGCTAAGCCGTGGGAAGATGATATCTTTGGCTTCAATGACGGCTTAGTTAATAATCCAGAGTATCTTAATCATGTAACTCAGCAGATCAGTCAGGTATTTCCGGTGCAAGTAGGAGAAAGAGAACTTGTTCTTGAAAATATCGAAGTTCAATCTCCTGAAGCAGCTGAGGACAACATAGATAAGCAGAAAAAAGCTAAATTAAACGGCCAAACGTATTCCCATAGAGTAGTGGGAACCCTTGCGTTAAAGGAGAACGGTAAGACAATCGAACGCAAGCGAACAAAATTAGTGGATGTCCCTGTGGTTACCCGCAGGGGCACAGTTCTAGTCGACGGTTCCGAATACTCTGTCCCATATCTACAGCGAACAAAGCCTGGGGTTTACACTTTGCAAAAAGATGATGGGTCTGTGGCAACCAGGTTTAATTTAGGATGGGGAAAGAACTTTTGGATATCTACAGGCGAAAATAATATCGTCCAGTTTAACGTTGGAGCTCGCAAGATACCAGCTATGCCGGTGTTAAAAAGGCTTGGTGTTTCAGAAGGACAACTCAAAACAGTGTTCGGGAAAGCGTTGTATGATATTAACTCTCGCAAGACTGCTGGCCGTAACGGAAACTTGGCTTTTTTGCGATTTCATGACTCGTTAATAACTGATTCTCGAAAAAACGGTGAAGTTGACCCAAGGAAAGCGTATGACAACCTGATGGAGTATTTTGCTAAAACAAAAGTGGACCCAGAAGTAACAAAAAGAACTTTAGGAGCCAAATTCAGCTCACTTTCTCCTAAAGCCTTGTTGTTAGCTATGCAAAAATTTGTCAATGTCACCAAGGGCGCAGATAAACCTGACGGCGACACTGATCTGTCGTTTAAGTCAATACATAGCCCCGCTGAGATGCTTGGAGAGCGGCTTGGCCTGGCTTCTAAGCAAATTAAGCGCAAGTTTGCTTTTAGGTTAAAAACAAAACCTACCATTAACGAAATATTTGATAGAAAGCAATTGCAAAAGCCAATTCGCTCTTTCTTTACTCAAACTAGAATTTCAGGTCTTTCTGAAGATGTCAATCCAATTGGTTTACTGTCTTCTATGGAACGATTAACCTCATTTGGAGAGGGCGGCATTACAGATATTGACCAGATTCCGATGAGGATGAGATTGCTCGAAAAAAGCCAGTTTGGCTATGTTGACCCACTGTATACTACTGAAGGAGCTAAAAAGGTTGGAATTAATCTTCATGTTGCTCCAATTAATTTGGGCGTGAATAACGGTTCTCTGCAACTGTTGACTAGAGATAGAAAAACAGGACGAAGGACAGTATTGTCTCCGGCGGAAGCTCAGCGAGCCATCATCGCTACTAGAGAGCAGCTACGAAACGTCCCTGCTGACGGTAAAGTTTTAGCGATGATTGGCGGCAATGTTCCAAAAAAAGTCTCAGTGAATAAGGTTACGCACACTATTCCTGCAGCTTCACTATATAACCATACTACATTATTGATTCCATTCCTGTCGCACAACGCAGGGCAAAGGGCTATGATGGGCGACAAAATGTTAACCCAAGCAGTTCCATTAAAACACCGAGAAAAACCTTTAGTCGCCAGCGCTGCTAGTAAGGATGTCTCTTGGGATGAAATAGTTGGGAAAAGATTTACTACGCTGAGTGGTAGATTGCCAAAAGGGGAGAAGTCCACGAAATTTAAGGTGGTTAATGTTGGAAAAAAATTAATTCAATTACAGTCAGTATCTGGAGACAAAAAGATTTTCTCTTTTCCAATCCACCGTAATTATCCGTTAGCGGAGGGTTCATTTATTGACGCAAAGCCAACTGTCTCCCCTGGAGATGTTGTAACAAAAGATGATCCGTTGATTGAGCTTAACTTTACTAAAGACGGAGGTTTGGCGCTAGGCACAAATCTGCGTACAGCGTATCTGCCTCACAAGGGCTACACTTTTAAGGATGGCGTAGTTATCTCTCAAAGTGCAGCAAAGAAGCTTACTTCAATGCATCTGCATAAAGTGAGTTTACCCCTCTCTCCGACCACTGAAATTTCTAAAAGTAAAGCTCGAGCCCTATTCCCGACCCACGCTCAGGAATTTAACGCAGAACACTTAGATGACAATGGCGTGGTTAAGCCTGGTAGCACAATAACCCCAGGATCAATTTTAGTTGCTGCCGTTAGCCAAGGTGTACCAACCACAGAAGATATTCTTTTAGGCAACTTGAGCCATAAATTAAAGAACCCGCACAAGAACAGTACGTTGTTTTGGGACGAGGAAGTGCCTGGGAAGGTTGTTGACTTAGTAAAGAGGAAGGATAGTCTTGATATTTATATTCGGACAGAGGAGCCCGCTCAAGTTGGAGACAAGCTTTGTGTAGTAGGGGATACCTGTGTGTTAACTCCTGGTGGTTGGATTCCTATTGCTGAACTATCAACTGTCGATTCTGTAGCTATTTTAGACAAAACTCGCACAAAGGTAATATTTGAATATCCACAAAAGCGGCACAAGTATTTTAAGCCGACGATCGAAGAAGAAAGCTGGGTGCTTGACGGCGTGTATGTAAACCAGGAGTTTTCCGACAAGCATAGGATTTTTGCTGCAATAGACAAGGACGCTACTGAAATTGATTTCGATTTACACATGATAAGCAAAGAAGACAACCCTGGCAAACTGTGGAATACAGTTTATCTTGGCGCTCTTGACTGGCCAGCCTTGCTTCAGCCGTCCGAGTTAGACAAAGATCGGCATAGATATGCCCCTAAGAGCAAATTAGAGTTTTCAGTTTTTTGGAAACTGGCACTTCTTGTTGCTATGGATGGAGAAAGACGGGAAGATGTTCTTATTATTAAGAAGAGGCCAGAACATACCCCATGTCTCGAGAAGGGAACCACTGACTTGCTAGAAAAAGCTTTCGGAAACGACTTTACGAATCATGACGACGGCTTTTACATCGACGTTAAACACCCTTGCATGACAGATATATTAAAGCACTGCGGAACTGCCCAAGGTTCAAGGTCGTTAAAGGCTCCTCAGTGGCTGCTTACTTTGCCAACAGACTTCTTGGCGGAGATGTTCGTCTGGATTGGTATCCTGAACATGGTTTCGCCAGGGAACAGTCAACACGAACTTAAAGTTAGTGAAAAAAATAAAAAGACAGCAGAATGGTTAATCGAGCTAGCTTTCAAATTAGGTTGGGCTGCTAAAATAGAAGATGGCGATAGCGCTTTAAGGGTAGTAGTTACTCAAAACCCAGCAGATTCGGATAAATTAGCCCGTCTCCGGCAAGTTAAGGATAGTAAAGCCTTTTACGGCTTAACTGTATCAAGCGGCATCTTTCTCACAAAAAGAAATGGGAAAATTTCATTTACTGGAAACTCTGGTAGGTATGGCAATAAATCTATTATTACAAAGATCGTTCCAGATGACAAAATACCGTACACTGTCGATGAAAATGGAGACAAGCACGCTATCGATTTATTGTTCAGCCCATTAAGTGTAATCACCCGAGGTAACCCTGGACAAATCTTCGAAACCATTGGTGGTAAGGTAGCTAAAAAATTAGGCACACAGTATCTGGCGCAGAATTTTTCCGGCAGAGACCCTATTAAGGATCTCAAGCTGGCAATGAAAGCTGCAGATGTTTCTGATAAAGAAATTGTCTACGACCCTGAGACTGGGAACAAACTAGAAAATAAAGTTTTGGTGGGCGAACAGTATGTGCTCAAATTGAAACATCTTATTCGAAAAAAGTTTGCAGCGAGAGGTGGTAGCGCAGGATATGATGAGAACATGCAACCTCTCGGAGGTCTCTCTGGTGGGGCGCAGAGCCTTGATTATCAAAGTATAATGGCGTTATTGACTCATGGGGCTGAAAACGTTTTACAGGAAGCTATGACGCATAAAAGCGAATGGAGCCCAGAGTTTTGGCAGGCCGTGAAAACAGGGCAGCTTACTCCTCGAGGGAAGCCTACGTTTGCTTATCGTAAGTTTTTGGCTCACCTTAAAGGATTAGGGCTAACGATACATGAACCTAAAAAGGGAGAGAAGTTCCTGCAGCCGATGACAGACTCGGAAATACTTAAATTGTCTGGTGGAGCAATAGAAGATCCTGCCGTAATGGTTAGAGCTAAGGATTTAGCTCCTATCAAAGGAGGTCTTTTTGATAGAGCTATCACAGGAGGAACCAGAGGAGGCAATTGGTCGCACATCCCTTTAAGTGAACCGACACCAAATCCAATCTTTGAGTCCGGGATCAAACGCCTTCTCGGCTTAACGCAATCGCAATTTGATAATTTAGTAAGCGGGAAAACAAAAGTAACAACAGATGGACAGGTAGTGCCTTCAGAGCAAGAAGGTGGAGGGATCATCGGTGGTGCAGCCATAGAATATCTGTTATCTAGAATAGATGTTGACGACGCCCTTGAGAAGACCAAGAAGCAACTGCTTTCAGCGCCGAAAAGTAAAATTGGGATACTTTCTAATAAGTTAAGGTACTTGCATGGGCTCAAGAAAGCGAAACATAAACCTACCGATTGGATGCTGCATAATTTACCAGTATTGCCTCCAAAATTTAGGCCTGTCTACCCGTTGGAGTCAGGAGATCTTAATTCATCTCCAATAAATTACGGATATCAGGGCGTTGGGCATATTAACAGGCAACTTCGTAACGCACCCTTGCTAGAGGCAGACCCTGAACTTGCAACTAAGCTTAGGGCTGATTTATATAAATCGACAAAAGCCTTGATGGGGCTAGGTGAGCCTACGGTAGGGATATTAGGTTCTAAGGGTACTCAAGCGCAATGGAGGGGCATCCTTGATATAGTCGCCGGGACATCTCCTAAAAAAGGATATTTCCAAAGCAAGCTACTAAAGAGAAGGCAAGATTTATCCGCTCGCTCAACAATAGGGTTAGAGCCAGATATTCCACTCGATCACGTCGCCCTTCCGGTGGATATGGCTAAAACGCTTTATGAGCCATTTGTGTTGCGAGATCTCCGTAAGCAAGGAGTCGGTTTCCTTGACGGCAAAAAGCTGCTTAATAGCAATGACCCGATGGCAATCCGAACATTGCAACGCATTATGGATGATCACCCAGTTATAATGAATAGGGCACCAGTTCTTTATAAGTTTGGCATCATGGCTATGAAACCCAGATTAACTACTGGAAAGCAGATAAAACTGCATCCTCTGGTAACGATTGGGTTTAATGCTGATTATGACGGAGATACAATGGCGGTTTATGTTCCCGTTACCAAAAAGGCTATTGAAGACGCTAAGAGAATGTTGCCTAGCGCCAACCTCACAAAACCAGGCAACCCGACAAGGCCGATACTTGAGCCAGAGGAGGATTTGCTAGTAGGGCTTTATATGGGTACCAAACTAGGTAAGGATTCCGGTAAAACATTTGCTTCCCCACAAGAGGCTATAAAAGAGTTTAACAGAGGGGATTTGGAACGAGACGCTGTTATACGCCTAAAAGATGATATGGGTAAAATTAGAGAAACTACCCCGGGCCGATTGATGCTTGAAAAAAATCTTCCGCAAGGAATTACGATTGATGGTCCACTAAACTCTAAAAGCATTAGCTCTTTAATAATGAAAATAAACCAAGCAGCTCCGAATAGTTTAGCTAAATCTTTAGATGCTATCGTAAGGCATGGGGCCGATTGGGCATACAAGACAGGATTTTCAATCGGACTTGACGATTTTGTTGTAGACAGCAAGGTTGAAAACGCTTTCACTAAAATATTAAAGGATAAAAGCGTTACGCCAGATGAACGCAAATCTAAAGTAGAAGAGTTACTAATGGGGCATTTACCAAGGACAAATTCTTTGTACATACAGGCTATAAGCGGCTCTAGGGGTAAGCCATCTCAGATTAGACAGCTACTTGCTGGAATAGGTGGCGTACCTGGCGAAAGTGGGGAAATAATCGACCTTGGGACTAACAACTTAACAAAAGGTCTAGATCCAGTTTCGCATTTTGCAGCTCAATACGGCAGCAGGCAAGCTGTGATAGCCAAGTCTCTTCAAACTAGTATGCCAGGGGAGTCTGCAAAGGTTGCCGTAGCGGCAATGCTACCGTTTCGCATAGTCCCAGACAACAAGTCCGATGGAGACCCTGGTATCCCATTATCTATTAAAAACAATGATATTGTCGGAAGGTATCTGGCAGAGCCTGTCAATGTAGGCGGTAAGACTATACCGCAAAACACATTAATCACACCAGATCTCGTAGAAACACTTAAGGTCGCAAAGCATAAGAGCGTCAAGGTAAGATCGCCGCTTACAGATAGAACTGTAGGAGGTGTTACGGCTAAATCTTTCGGTCTTCGTGAAGATGAGCGGATTCCGCAAGAAGGCGAGAATGTTGGTGTATTGGCTGCGCAGACAATGTCCGAGCCTTTGACTCAGATGACACTTGCCAGTTTCCATAGCGGAGAAAAAGAGCATAAAGGATTCCCGGCCATAGCTGAACTGCTAAGCACTAGCGTAGGGTCTAAACCTGCGGAGTTGGCGCCTATCTCTGGTAAGGCTAAGGTCGTCAAGTATAGAGATGGCGGAGGGATTATCTCTGTTGGACAATACCAAGTAGATATCCCGCCAGGAACAAACATTTTAGTTAAAGATGGACAAACAGTTTCACGTGGTGATAAGTTGTCAACTGGAAAAATAAACTTTAATCACATGATAAAACTTAAGGGAGTAATCCCTACAAGGATATACTTAGCAGACAAGCTAGCTAAGGCCTATCAGGATGCTGGCGTAAAGATCAGTAGGCGTTATCTGGAGACAATAGTTAGGCAGATGACTAATTTTGGAGAGATAGAACATCTTCCAGAAAGCTTAATGGACGAGCTCGCTCCAGCAGATGTTGTGCCGCTTACTAAATTAGAAGCTTTATCGCAAAGACATCCTGGGCTTAAGTATAAACCGCTTGTACTAGGAATGACAGCTGTCCCTACTGCATACAAAGACTGGATGGACAGGCTGGGATATAGGAACTTGAAGCACGTAGTTCAGAGAAGTGCTCTCGAGGGTTGGTCATCTAAAGTGACTGGTGCAAATCCTATCGCAGCGTTGGTTGAGGGAATACCAGCGATCTCCTCATGGAACCCTCAAGAAGACGATTAGCATAGGTATTGACAGGAGAAAAAATGAAACTAAAGTTATGGACAAAGTGGTGGGAATGGGTTGTCGCAGGAGTTTTATGGGCTATAGTTGGCCACTTAGTGGCTGTGTACTGCACTTTAACAGCTATAACAGTACCTACTCTCGTCATAGGTAAAATTATTGGGCTAGCTATCGTTCTTTTGGGTGCAGTTTCAATCGTCATAGGTGTTGCTTTTTTTATGTCCAGTGTTAACAAATTAGTGGAGAAGATTAACAACCAGTAATCAACCATCCTTTTTCGCTCTGCGAGGCTTGATGTTTCTCTTTTGATTCTTCGAGCCTCGCACTAATTTCTTGACAAAAGTAAAATTGGTGTTATAATAGCAGTCCGCTGTTAAGGACGCAACTAGCGGAAAGGAGAACTAAGGTTGAGTAGCTCGGGACAGATCAAGATAGCTCGTCAGCAATTTGCTGATTCATTTAACATTATACCATGGGAATACTTCGTAACAATAACTTATGCAAAAAAACCAACATTAGATTGGGCTGACAACAAAGGCTGGCCTATTTTTTGCAACATTATTAGAGATCAACTCCCGCACAGGCATAGATTTGACTTTATTCGCGCAACCGAGCAGCACAAAAGCGGATACCCGCACCATCACGCCTTAATAACCGGCGTTGGACCCACCCTAAATTGTGACAAAATACAAAGGAAATGCTTTACCGCCTTAGGGCGTATGAATATCCAACCATTTATCCTCAACGGAGGAGCCCTCAGGTATTGTTTTAAGCGTTTAGGGGAAGGTTCCTACTTAACAGTATCAAGATCTATCAAAAAGCGCATCGTAGGTAGCCCTCAAGCTGGCAGCTAAAGTGCATTACTGGCTTTCGTAGTCACGGTAATCTTTGCGCGCCCAATAATAGAAGTTTAGCCAAAAGCTTCTTGCGGTCACGAAAACCTGTAGCAAGGGATTGCTCTTGTATGGGATAGAACTATCTAAAAATTTTTAAGTTCAGCTTTTCAACAATTTATTTCTTTTTGAGATTCAACTTTTCAATTTCAGTTATTAATTTAGTTTTCTAGTTTTATCGTGATTGCATCCTTATTTTTTAGCCATCGCATTTCAGCGTTCCATAGTGTCTCTATATCATTTCCCAATAGATGTTATTCGTCCGTCCCGCTAGGCTCGCTTTTCTTGGTAAAATTCAGCCACTGAGTGGCCCTATAAAAAAGCCCTCCAATGCCAAAGCAAAGGAAGGCTTTATGAAGAAGCTATTAAGAAGGTTTAAGTGTTAAATGTGATCGCGTTATTGTCTTTATCGTATTCTAGCTTATTTTGGTTATATGGGAGAACTAACATTACCACTTGGTCTACTTGCGACCTTGACGGTCGATACAGTTTAGCCCTCTGGGCAGCCGTAGAGTGGTCTGGATGGGCTTCTATTTCCATTTTAATGCCATAGGTTAGCTCTACGTATTTTACGAACCTAGCGACGTCTTCTTGTCCTTTCTTATTACCTAAGTACGTTGGGTCTAGATTGCTCTCGATGTATAGGTTGACGACTTTATCTCCTATTTCCGAACATTCCTGCTCGTCTATATCGGTTTTAATCACATGTTTGGGGAGTTCAGCGCTAATCTTTATACTTCTTGCTCCCTTGTCATCCCATGCTGGCAAGCTTATTTTTTTGAAATCGCCAAGAGATAGATAAACTTTGGTACCTATGGGCCATTCAAGGTGATCCATAGATGGGTTGTTTGACATATCTATGGTTATAGAGCTTGATGAAACGGCAATGATTTCACCGGCAACTCTAGTTGTCGAGACATTTTTATTTTCAGCACGCAGTTGTTCGTCTGTAAGTGTTTTGTATCGATGGATAATCTCGGCTAATTTTTTGCTAGCAACAGGTTTATATACTCCTTTTTCCTTAGCTTCAGCAACACTGCTACATTTCTGTGGTAATGGCTCTATTGTTTTTTCCCATTCATCAATGTGTTTTCCTAACTGCGCTAAACGCCTATGTGACGTATCTTGGACATACTTGTCAAACGCTTGATAAACATCATTGTTACCAGTATTTATAAGCGTTACCATGTTTTCGGCTGATCTTTTTATATATTTAGCCCATGAGTAAGATGTAATACCAGTCTGAGAGATGAAGCTCTTGAAATTTGTTATTCCAAAATGCCTGCCGAACTCACTCTCCCAAACTTTATTTTTATCAGCATGGTATAGGAATAAACCGATATTGATAGAGCCTATAAAAGCCAATCGTTGGTTTTGCGCTACGAAACTGCACATTTTATTAAATACTCGTTCAAGCATAGCATCCCTGCTTTCTCCACTGGAAGTTTGCCCTTCGTCAAACATGCTTAAAACATTTTGCATCATTGTAGCAAGAGTGCTCATTTCAACAATAGGTTCTCCAGGCTTTAATCCGCCGGTAACAGGTACGTTGTTGGTTAAATTTTCAGTTAAGTCTTCGGTTATCTCTTTTGGGGCTATTTCGCCCTTGATTACGCTAGTTGTTATCTCAGCCGCAGTGTTTAATTTGCGAATAACTGTAGTGAAGGAATCTTTTTTTTCTGAATCCATAAAAACCTCCTAAGGTGTTAAATATTCTTGTCTGCGCTAATGCGCAATTCCCAGCTGACGAACATTGTTCCGCCGACTAAATTTTTATCCCAAGTACGCTTGATCCACAAACCGAAAGGTGCTCCCGCATCTATTGGTGCTGAAGATAAAAGTGTAGGGTTGTCTTTGCTTCCAGCTTGTATCCATGTTATATTGTTAGGCTCAGTATTAATATCTGCAATGGTTTGTATTGTCCAGTCACCATTTTGATTGACAGCCTGTTCATATCCTATTTCAAAAGAATCAAGTTGATTAGGTAAGCTGATGTTCAAATGCTCCCTAGTAAGAGAAGCCTTAATGTCTTTTATAGCCGAATCGGTGTTGTTTAAGACAAACAATGCTTGGTAAGTTGTTGCAACCCCAGTCTTTGGGGTTGTTATAGAAGTCAAAAACATAGCCTTTGAAAAGGCGTGATGATTAGACATAACACCCCCAAGAGAGGCTAGAGGGTTTGAGTTGTCTTTCCCACCACTAAACAAATAATTGAAGCTCAAGTACGGAGCCATGTAATCTGTAGGCATTACTTTTGTTCCTTATTGTTATTGCCATACAAGGCTTCACTTAATTTTTCTCTAGGGTCGCGGAGATATAAATGTTCCTTGAAATCTACAGGAGCAGCAGGCGTAGGCTTGTAACATTCCGCGAATTCTTCGCAAGCGCGGAAATCTATTTTGTGCTTTTCAGGGTTTACGTCTGTAAACTCTAAAAATTTCTTAAATAGAAGACCCATTTTTTCCGGCCAGAACATATTAAGCCCAAGAGAAACGCCTAAGCCAGATAATGTTTTGCCGTAAAAACGCTTGTTCCCATTGAAAAAATTCTTCCGAGCTATTTCGGCAAATTTATCGAAAATCCAATTAACGTATCCGTCTTGAGTATCGCTTTCGAGTTTGTTTGGGTCTAGTATTTGATCTGGAAGAGCTATTACACAAGCTAAGAGCCCTGCGTTGATATCTAGTCTAAAAGCTATGCGTGTAACGATTTCGGCCGTTGCAGCAAAGTCTGGAGCTGTATCTAAAAGAAATGCACGTACATTTTCTTTCGTTATCTTTAGGGGATCTTTAGAGGCAGGTGTCTTAAACTGAAAACCTAGATTGATTTCAGTTATTCTATCTGTAGCTAACAATAACGTCTCGAATATTGGCCCAACATTTGGAGAACGTTTAGTGCTTGGATTTTGGGTGAAATCCCTAACTAGTAAACACTTATCAGTGATCTTTTTTTCCGCAGCTTCTTCTTGCACCCTCTTAGGTGTAAATTTTTGCGTTGGTCTTAGTTTAACGATAGCTTTAGCAAGTTTCTCGTCGTAAATAGTGTTACTCGTAACATTGAAACCTCTTAGCTTGCAAGCTATCTTAAGCTCAGCTATTACGGGACTGTTTGTCCCAACGGTAATAAATTTTGGTTTCATTTGGTTTGCTCCTTGTTTTCTGTTAAAAGCATTGCAAAGGCTATGATTCGCTCTATATTTTGATCAGTAAGTTTTTGTTGATTAATTTGATTCGCAAGTTTAGACAGCTGTATCGGATGAGTCTCAAAGGCTGTATATATATCTTCAGGTACAAAGTGGGTGCCAGCAACTTTGTTGTATAAAGAAAAAACAATACTTGGAGTAAGCTTCAGTAAAGTTACTAGTTCGTATAAAGGTTTAGGCGAGCGCAAAACTCTTTTCCCAGTACACACCTTAAATAGGTTAGACTGATCATTGAGCCCTGACTTCAAGGGAAGCTTGTTCGAACTTAAGTTATATCCAGCAGCATGTATGGCGCTCTTAATTATTGAATACAAGCGTTCCCCTGCATGTTTTTTATTTTCAGGTTTGTTCATACCTGATTTTAATGATTTTTTGCCACTTGTCAAGTTATTTAAGGAGCCTTGCTCTCGAATAGAGACTAACTTAAGGTCTGAATTGACTTGTTTTCGTGTAAGGTATGGTAGGGTAAGTGTTTAACGTTTTTTTTCAGTTTTGGCGCATACTTAAGTATGCGCATATCAATTCCAACAGGAGGCTTTTAATGCCTAATTTGACAATAAGACAGGTAGGAATAGGGGTGCCTACTAGTAGAGGCGCTGGTTTTGAATTTGTGGATAAGATAAGCACTTCTGTTGCCGACCAAATAACAAAAGACAGCTCTCCGGCATTTGAGCCTAATCCCCTAATTTTTGCCGAAGCTGTAAAAAACAATTTAACAGAAGAGCAAATAAAACGTGTTTGCGAACAAGTGAACGTTAAGATCTATAAAAAGTTTTTTGACAGGAATAAACCTGCTGATATTAGATTCGAACTGGCTAACGCAGCCGAGGTTTGTCGCAATGTTAAGAGGCATCGGAAAGAAATTGAACCAAGCTTAGAGCCTACCGGAGGGATGATCAAAGAGACCGAAGCCGACCTCAAAGAGTTAGCTAGAAAAATAGTTAAATCTGGCGGGATTCGTTCACCGGAAGTAGATTATACAGCACTGATGGGGTTAAAATCATTCGACGTGAAGCCACCCAGTGGCTCTATGAGCAAAGAGGCGCAAGCTGTCGTTGATTTTTTCATTAAAGAAGCTGGTAAAAATGGTAACGTAGGTGGATTTAGGGGAATAGATCGTACTGGGTTTGCAACAGTAAAAGCTAAGGCTATGCTGAACGACTTAGAGCGAAAGTATATAGTTGCGCTGAACAAGCATGGGAAATTGTATAGTTTGCTGAAGCAGGCCTATGTTCTTAATTTGATAGACGACGGAGCTAATCCTGTTGAACCGTACTGGTTGTTAGAAAAGATAGCTGCGGAGAATAAAAAAGTTGCTGAACATATTGAGGTAGTTAAAGCTAGTATTGATGCTGGACTCTCTGAACTTGTCTCGAGGAGATTTTTGCCAAATGATTTCTCGCTACTGGGGAAGACTGCAAGCTTGAGATATAAGATTGCCCCAGTTAACTACGACAACACCATTGCGCAGAACATGGTTAAACTTGCCGAGGCCTATCACGAGTCATCCATATTGCTTGAAAACATAGAAAACGTAAAAAAGGCTATTGCTATCATGGAGGCGTTAAAGTGAACGGTTTGGTAGCTGACGGACTAAAAAAGATTGCTGGGAAAGTATCATTTTTAAGAAAAGGCAAGGCAGGTAAAAAAAGATCTCCATTCTCTTCGCTTTTTGGGGGCGCCTCTCGAAAAAAACTTCCTATTGGCTCGCTCGTTAGAGACGCAACCCCTTATCTTTTAATTGCCGCTGTTCCATCGGCAGCGCGAGTGGCTGCTACTGTGATTAACAAGGAAAAGATTGAAAACCAAGAAATTCCTTTATCGGAATTAGATAAAGCTCTTCTGATACGGAAGCGCATGAGGGAAATTGGGGAGAGGAGTGGCGAGCTTTCCCCTGCGGAGACAATTATTGCCAATGGTGTAGCAAAAGCAGAAGGGGCCGAAAATGCCGAATAAAATAGGCGCAGGCGTAGCTGACATCTTGGTCCCAGCAGCACTAGCTGCAAGTCAAGTAACAGCAGAAGCTGCTACAGGTAGTCTTTTGGCTGATGTTAGTGATAAGCAAACACGGATATCTAATCAACGGTTCCTTAATCTCTTAGAGGGAGCATATCCTAAACCTAAAAAAGAAGAAAAAGTTGATAGAGAGAGTGAAGAGGAAAGCGTTGGACAAAGGAGTAATATGTCGAACGCAACATTTAACGATTTAGGAGCAGATGTAGCAACTAAGGTTGCGTATTCCCAAGCTACATTAAAGAAGCTGGCGATTAAAGAAACTGACAAACGATTATATGATACGCCGCCAGAGACTATGAAAGGTTTGGGTGCAATAGGTGCAATAACGGCACCAGCCTCTATCGCCGCAAGTTTTATCCCTGGCGTTGGAGTTCCTTTAAGCCTTGGATTAGATGCTGCAGAGGTGGTTGCAGCAAGAATTTCAGACGAGGGCGGCAAAAAGATGAGGATGCAATATTTTTTTGAAAGAGGCTTAGATGAAGCGGGCAAAAGCAAGCAATCGTTTATAGCAAGATTATCTGAAAAGCTTAAACAGTTAGGGTTAGCAAAAAAGGCTGAACTCGAGGAAGACCAAGGGTTTGGCTTGGCCCCATTGCTTGTCTCTACGGGGGTACGTGAAGGTGTTAAGGGGGCTTTAGGGGTAGTTAAGCACGTGGGGACGAAAGCGGTTAAGGCTGCCAGCGAGGCGATTGAAAAGAAAAAGTTTAAGAAAGAGTTTGGGAAGGCGTTTGCTAAAATGATGGAAGCCAACCCTGACTTTTTAGATCATCCGGTCGAGCTTGTTCAGGAGGGGGCTAGAGTTTTTGCCAGGTTTGCCCCAAGGTTAGCTGTTGACCATGTTACTCTCGGAACAGTAGTGCGTCAATATTTAGCGACTTCAGTAAATGAACAAGGGAGACACATCGGCCAGGTTGTGCCTGGGCAAGTCAAAGACTGGACAGATGCTGAGAAAAACCTAAGCCAGATAGAAAAGAATAAGAACTAAGGCCAAAAATGATTAAATATATTACCGCAAATTATGAGGGGGATGGGAAACCTCTACTTCGCGTTTTGGAGCAAGGTTTAATAAAAGGGGCAAGTTCAGTTGGCGAAATTGTTGCAAATAGCGGAGAGAGTAGACCTAGCTTAGAGGGCTTGGGTCCGCACATAATAGATTACGTTAATAACGTTTTATTAAACGGCAAGCAGCCAAATGAAATATATATATTAGTTAATGCTGTTGCGGCTTGGGAAGCGTGGGGGGCAAACAAAAACGGAGATGCGTTTCCAGAGGAAATGCTGAGAGAGTGCCATTCGACATTTGAGTTGTACGGCAATGTGTTTAGAGAGCATAAACACACTGATAAAAATAATGCTATAGGTAGAGTTGTTAAGTCCTTTTATACTTGGTCTCAAAAAAGGGTGCAACTTATTATAGCTGTATACAAAGATAAAGCCAAGGATATTGTAGATAAAATAAATAAAGGACAGGCCTTTTCCGTGTCGATGGGCATCCATGTTCCATATGATATTTGTTCTATTTGTGGGAATAGGGCTAAAGCCAGGAAGTTTTACTGCGAACATTTGGCCTACCATATGGGCGAGATTCTCGAAGATGGTAGACAGGTTTGCGCCATAAACCCACCAGGGAAATTTTTTGACTTATCCGTTGTCGGTGTTGGGGCTGACGAGACGGCTTGGGGATTACAGAAAGTAGCGTCTGTTGGCGCGAAACCCAACAGTCATACTGTTACGCCTTGGGATTTTTCGCAAAAGAAGCAAGCGTCAAGTGTTACTGAAGAAAAAATTGAAAACATAGTTGCAGGGGTTCCTGAAGCGAATTTAGCAATAAATGAAGTTGTTAAACATGCGCCAGTATTTTTAGCGATCGATAAGGATTTGCCTGAAGAGTTTTTCGAAAAGGTTGTCCCATATCATTCAACTGACGAAATCGTATCGTCTTGCGCTTCGATAGGGATACCATTAAAACCACGTGAATTTATTAGAATAATATTGATAAAAGAATTTGACCTTAGTTCCCCAGCTACGCGAGGCGTACCGCAGGTTATTATTGACGACACAGCTGCAGCTTCGGCGACAGCTATGCTAGAAACTAAAGACATAGCATTTAGGAATATTGCGTCGTTGAGAGGTGCAGTTAATTCGGAAATAGTAAAGTATTTGGCAAAAATCGGCGCCATTAAAGAACGATCATTTGCTTATCCATTCCCAGGTATGCGATTAGCCGAATTCATGTCTGGGAACCGAACGATAACCGCGTCCGAACCTGTGGTACGTCTCGCAACCTTAGATAAAACTGCTGGGATAGCGACAGATCTTTTGACTGTTGGAGGGTTGTACCTTTTATCAAAAAAGGCGCCTGTGATTGGAGGGCTTGTAAACAAAGCCCAAGACACAATGAAAAAACATCCTTGGCTTATTCCTGCTACGTTAGGATTAGCTTTAGCTTTTGCACCAGGGCGTGGAGAAAAGGCGATCTCGACTATAATGCGCCCAACTAATGTTACGAAATTTTCTTCGCTATATCAAGATGTGATGCCGCACTTAGGGGCAGTAACTCCTTTGACGGCTGTTTTCCCTGTTGCGTACACAAAATTGAGTACGATTAACAAAGATGCCCGTGCCATGCTGACGAAGGCGTTAGCACCAAGAATGGTGGGGCATATAAGCAAGGTGGCAAGCCTTAAATCTGGTAGAGACCGTGCTGAAAGGTTGGTGCCACCGTCAGTTTCCGATTTAATGTTGTTAAACCAAGCTAGCAATAAGTTGGCTAGTATTAACAATATTACTTAGTAGCAACCATAATCCTTACAAGGAGGAATTTATGATGTTCCAGCCCTCGAACAAAAACCAAGTTGACAGGAACGAGATTCTAGCTCTCAGTGAGATATTGAAAGCAAATGCAAACCTTACAAAGAACGCTGGTGTCAACGACCCTTATGCAAACTATATGAGTAAAACTGCTGCCGACAAGATGAAAAAGGCCGATGAGGCTATGGCTCAGTTTTTCACAGAACTTTCAAAAACAGGTTCATACACCCCGCAGGATTTCAGTAATCTCAGAAATGCTATGTTGTTGTATGGTATAGGTGCTATGGCAAAGACAGCGGTTAAAAAAGCTTTCTTTAACCGTAAGGCAACTCTTAACGATGTCGAGACTAAGATAGCTTCTGGCGAACTTGGTGCGGAACAGATTTATCAGATAAAGACAGCAGGGTCAACTCCTGAGAGCCGCGAAGTAGCGAGTTATTACGTTGCGCTAATAAAAGAAGGCGAAGAGCTCGCTAAAGAGACTCTGGGCGAAAACGACGTTCAGGGAGTTGTTCAAGCTGCTGCTGAAGAGATAGACAAAGATCAAAACATGCAGGAAGCTGTGGCTAGCAACCCTGATGCGCTAACTGAAGTCATCACCACTGTTGCCGATGGAGGCCTTGAGTTGGCTAAAGAGCAGATTATTTCAGCCGGTGCTCCCCCAGAAGATCCTACCGTGCAGGGAGCTATGGCCGGAGCAAGTCTTGCTGCGGAGAGCATGAAAGCAATAGGCGAGCAGATCGGGGCTGGTCTTATGGAAGAAAGCCAGGCTAGGGTCGACGCTGCTGGTCAAGGAGGCGCTGAAGAACCGCCTGTTAGCGCATAGGTGGTCGACGTGGGTGCATTTAACGATATTGCCACAAAAACATTAGCCAACCTCTTGAAAGGTAACAGTCTTAATAAGACTGCAAACAATGCTGCACCCGCACCTGAAACTGACGACACAATAACTGAGACTAGTCAAATAGAGAAAGTAGCCTCATTGTTGCATGAGCACGGTGAGTTCTTAGAAGAGCTCAGTTCGGGTGCGTCGCAATGAATGCCCCGCCTTTGTTTGTGCCGAAGTTTAGTGAGTTAATTGCTAATGACCTTGCGAGAGATACACAGGTTATTCTTGGAGAGATATCTTCAAGATATGTTGATAATCCTTTATTGAAACAAGCACTCGTATTTGATGCGATAGACTTAGCTGGCTCTGGAGCTCTTTATGCTGGTCAGACTTTAGCTGGCGGTGTTGGGGCTTTCTTGCGTAAGGCTGTAAATACTGCACGTGGAGAAAAAGGTAAAAACACGGCAAGATTCCAGATACAGCAATTGAAACGAAAGCTGCAACATGACAGAAACATACTTAGGATGCAACAAGAAGCCTACAATAAAGCAATGCCGTACCAATATGTAGAAACAAAATTAAAGGAAAAAGCCAAATACGAAAGGTCGCCGGCATGGTTGCGTAACCCTAGCGGTAATCCGAAACACAAGGCGGTAGACCCTCAGCCCCATTTGCAAATAAAAGGAGCGGCTTTGAAATTGTCGTCGTTGTTTAATGACTCGGTACGTCATGAGGAGAATGAAAAATGAGCGAAGTTTCTTTAGACAGTAACTATCTCGGTAAATTGAGTGTTTTGCTCAAAACAGCAAGCTTTATGTTGACCGAAGAGCGTCAAAAAGTGCAAGAACTTGAGAAAAAGCTCGCAGAACTAACGAGTGGCAATGAAACGAAAGTAGCCACTGACAAAGCGGTTACGTTGCTTAAAGCTCATCCAGCATTTAGCTCCATGAGCGATGAGCAGCTGCAAAAGGTGGCTAATTCACTAGGCAAGGATGGCGTTGCGCAGATCGTCAAACAGGCGCAAGGCCCAGAACCTTTAGGAGACCCTAGTGCTGGACCATCTTCTTCTGCTGGTAGAATTCCTCGTCAGATGGTAGGGCTTGTTGAAGCCTTGTCTGCCAACCGATGAAGATGAAGTTGATTGACATGATGAAACGCCTAGGAGGCAAATTATTATGAATTTTAAAAGAAAAATAGAACCTTTGCAAGGTTTAGGTAAAACAATGCACCTCTATAGTTTAGAGTGCGTGAACGCTTGCACAGCCAAGACTGGAGCGACTGTTGGCTACGACACTGCAGGGTTGCTGGATATAACTGGAACCACACCGCCTGCACAGATGTTTTTAACCTACTACGGTTATGATGAGATCGGACATGGCCCAATGGCTTCAGATTTGAATGGTGAGGAAGGCGCTCATTTTAGCGCCAATATGCTCACCGTTCTTCGAGGAGAGGGTAAGGTTGCCCTACATACCGACTTTGTTGATAGTGCAAGCGGCTTGTCAGTAGGCGACACTCTTACTGCTCGCGGTGGTAAACTTTATGCTGCAGCGACTGGACAGTATATCCACGCTGTAGTAGCTAAGGCTGCAGCCAATAACTACATTGAACTTGAAATCGGCCACTATGGCGTGAAGTCCTAGGAGGAATGAATAATGTCTACTAAAGAAGCAACAAGTCATATACATGAGTTTAACCAGAACGACTTGGTTAAATCAGCAAGTATCTTACGGGAATTCGTAGACGGTACCCCTAGCTCTTGGGATAATTTTGTAAAAGCCGCAGCCGAACCTGCTTCAGCAATCAAGATATCTAACGGTATAGCGTCTTATGTATCGATGAAAATGCGCGAAGAAATGTTCACCGACATTGTTCTGCCGCCCGTAAAGGTTCTTCCTAATGAGCTTATCCCCATGCAGGATGAAGACAAAGTATATTTCATGGTTGAACGAGATGATACAGAAACCGAAGCATACTGGACACCTTTTGAGGCAGGATCTGTTGGTGAAATTAACCCGACATCTAGACGTTTGCCTATTCCTATGGAAAAGATAAAAATAAAAACCATTCGAAAAGAAAAAACTGACCTATATGCTTACAAGATGGATTTGATGAGCCTGATTGATAAAGCTATCTTTGATGCGATCCGTGCGGTCGTTGACTCAGGCTTTTTAACAATAGCCGGGCAAATAATCTCACAACACTCCGAAAACGCTGTTACTCTCAGTGGCGGAACATTAGAGAAACAGCATATTGTTGCGCTAAAGAAAAAGATGGCAGATTTCAGGATCGATCCAATACCAAGCAATGTTCCTAAGGCAGAAGATAGTACTCCCGCCTGTTTGCTTTTCAACAGATCGAGATTCTACGATGTCGAAAATTGGGATCCAGATTCCGTAGGTGATGATATTACAAAAGAACTTTTCATCAACGGTTATTCATGGCCTACCTTTATGGGTCTACGATTTGCCAAGAGTTTTGATGCTCCGAAAGATAAGATCTGGCTGTTTGGTCCGCCTAAATATTTGGGAGTCAATGCAATCCTTGACGATTTGACTGTAACTGTACGAGTTGAAGCTGATACTCTTATTATTGATGCATGGATGGTACGCGGACTTGGTATAGTCAACACTAAGCCCGTAATTGAAGGCACACTGACCTAGAATGTTAAAACAATGAGGCGGCTTTTTGGCCGCCTCAAATCTGGAGGATAATTATGTCGCCAAATTTTCCTGAAAGAACATACCCAACGCCGATTACGATAGAGGTGTTGCCTAGCAGTTGGGGCGTAGGTACTCTTGTTATAGGAAGAATCCTATTAGAGGGTCCTACTGAAGAAAAGACATTGTTCACCGTATCTGCTGCGCAGGCCACGAAGTCGTCAAGAGCAATCAGAAAAAGTGTAGAGAGGGGAATAATAGAAGTACATGAAACACCTATTGCAGCTTCTTCTAAAGAGAAGAAAGAGAAGAAACTGAAAGACGAAAAGAAAAAGTTCTCCAATGAAGATGACAGTGAAGTAAAGATACTTTCTTTCAACGAAAGTAAAAAGAACAAGATTATTTCTACTGGTCCTGAAACTGGTCCTGAAACTGGTCCTGAAACTGGCCCTGAAACTGGTCCTACTGGTCCTGAAACTGGTCCTGAAACTGGCCCTGAAACTGGCCCTGAAACTGGTCCTACTGGTCCTGAAACTGGCCATACTGGTGGCAGTAAGAAAAAGAACAGAAGGAAAAGAAAGTAGAATGCAAAGTAGAAAGGTGTCTCGTTAATGCCTCTAGGTAAGTCAAAGATGACGATGGAAAAGTACATCGCTATTGTTCGGGTTAAAATTAGGGATTACCCAGAGCTAAATCGCCTAGAGAAATTCGAAAAGGCAATAAATTCAGATGCAATGATTGCGATGGCTATAGAAACAGGGCTTGAAAAATTTAACGGGACACCTCCATCTACAAACGTAACAGTCGAAACGTTCCCAAGAAAATATTTGTTAGTTGACTTAGCTCTGTTGGAGTTGCTTATTTCTGAAGGTCTGTTTTATACTAAAAATTCTCTTTCTTATCAAGATGCGAGAGTAATGATTTCAGATAAGGAGGGCAAGGATAATTCGACGATGATGTGGATTAAGCAATTTATGCAAACAACGATACTTAGTACTCGGGAATTCAAAAAAGAACAAAATCTTCGTGGAGCGTTTGGGGGGATAAGCTCTGGTTATGCCAGGTAAAATAGTTGACATTGACATTGCTTCTGCCGGTCGCAATGCAGTGGTGTTAAACTGGGCATATTGGCTTGATCCTTACGATCTTGCAGACAATGTTTCAAACTATAGTGTCCATGTGTCTTATTCTGAGCATCCTGAGGTGGGCTATAGCCAACCAATTTCAGTAGACCTTAGTGATAAAGAAGTAAAGTTTGAGGGGCTGAAACATTTGAGTCAGCTTGGTTTTTTATATTATTGGAAAGTAGAGTTGTATAGGGGGCAAGAGCTGCTTGAAACAAAGTTAATATGGCTAAAGCCTAAACCTGATGGCATTGCAAATGTTTTTAGAGAAAAATATGAAATCGCGATGAAATATGTTTTACGAAAGACGGCGCGTCTTTATATGCAACGAATAACCGAAGGTGCCTGTCCTGAGTGTGTAGATATTAGGACTGGTGATCCGATAGCTGAAGAGTGCGAGTCATGTTTAGGCTCGCGGAAAAAAGGTGGCTATTGGGATCCTGTCGAGATATGGATTAATCCAGACCCTGAAGTTTTTACAGATGATAACTCTTTGGTGTCATCAGATAGAACTATGCGTAATTTCTTACTGCCGTTTTATCCTTCTCCGCGAGAAAAAGATATAGTGTACTTTGAGGAAGAAGGTGTGTTGTATATGATAAACAATTTAGTCCCGAACGTGCGAAGCGGAGGATATATCTATATAATTGCGTCAGTTATCGCTTTACCAAGGGATCACGTTGCATATAAATTGTTGGAGCCATAATGAGCAATTTTGTAAACGAGAATGCGGGCGGGCTGTTGGCTGCTAACGCAAGAAGAGCGGCTCTTAGTATGAATTTACCTCAAGATAGCGAGTCGATAAAAAAGAAGATTAGGGAAAATTTCAAAAACAGGGTTAAGCTACCTTCTAGTATGATTCCGAAATTGGCCGTAGCCACGATAACTAAGATTTTAGAAAGTGGCAAATACCCGCTGAAATTAAAGAGTATAGTCAATGAGATTGCAAAAGGGTTTGTTGCAACTGAAAAGCAGATAAAATCTGCAAAAGCAGTTGGGTGTTGCGATGTCTGATTTTGCAACATCATTGTTCCAGATATATGAGGTTGGAGAAGAGCGAAGTAGATTCAATTTTGTCGAATTGATCGAAGAAAGATTAGTCTTGCGGCTGAAAGATTGGTTTTACAGAGCTATTGAGAGCGGGAGTTTACATTACGATTGGAACGACGGTGCTGATTCCGATTTCGCAATTATTACGCAGTATCCGTGGGACTTATCAGGTACTGATCAGGTTAACGTAAGGCGCGGGATAGTAGTTGAGGCTCAAGGGGTTACGGATAAACATAGGAGCATTGGAGACAGCGTAGACAAGGTAACGTGGAGTTATCCTCAATACCACCATCTTGAAGCATTGTCTTCTGTTGTGGAACTAACAGCTTTTTCTTATATCCGAGCTGAAGTAGGACAGCTGTTGTCAAGCATTTTTGCGCTTATCAAGTACGATCCAAGCGCTTTTCTTGCTGGTGCATTTAGCTATATTGGTCAACCACAAATTACGGCGATTGGCAGGCTGCAGCCTCAATTCCTTCCGAAATCTCAACAGGATTTTCCGTTTGTCGGAAGGATTGTGTTGCCGGTTACTGTTCGCCACGATTGGGTGACGTCGATTGAAAACGCTCCAGAGTTGGCTGGGTTTAATATTCTCACGATCGAGGAAGAGTAATGAAGTTTATCAAACAGTGGCTACTCGGTAGCCTTAAAATAAGGAGGACATAATGGCATATCAGCCACCTGGTGTGAACATATATCAAAAGTATGTAACCCCAGCCCCAGTCCTCGTTGAACCAGATCTGCCTGCAACAATTGTGGGCCCTGCGTTTCGTATCGTAGATCAAGAAGGCGTTAGCCCTGCAGTATACGCAGGCTCTCAACAAGCGTATGATATTGACGGGCTTGAGCCTTCGGATGTACTAAAGGGATATACGTCAACTTTTAAGGCGTATATTCGCAACGCAGCCGACTTGACGGTTTACGAGGTTGGATCAAGTGAAATTACTTTAGATGATCTTTTGCACAAGTTTACTCTCGCCGCCGGGATCGAAGTGAGTTTTGCAAATTATAGCACCGCTAACGGAGAAGTTGAAACAGGTGCTACATATACTCTTAAATCGACAGGCGCAGAATTCGAAGCTGATAAAATCATCATTGGGGACAAAGTTGTTCTTGACGACGGAACAGATCAGTTGACAACTACAGTTATTGCTGTAATTGATGATACTCACTTGCAGTTTAAGGATGAGTGGACACACGGCCCGACAACATTGACGTATACAATTACTAGGCCTCTTTCTGGGGCGGTGTTGTGTTCATGTAAAGCTTTGCGGACAGATATAGCTTTGCAGATGTTGCCAATAGATTCTTATACTGATATTGCCACCTCGGTTGGCGATATAGATCCAGACAACCCTTTGGGGTACGCGTTATCAAAAGCGTACAGCAATTCTCAGGGGCAACGTATTTACGGCATGGCTATACCAGAAGATACGCCTTCTGGGTATTTATTAGCAAAGGATCAATTGAACTTGCAGGAAGCGCCTTACGCGATTACTCCATTGTTTTTCGCTAATGACACGGCATGGGCTTCAACAGCTGGTGCGTTTGTTGATTTAGTTAGAACAAAAAGTTCTCCAGAAAGATGCGAGTTTGCCGTGCTCAATATGGCGCTAAAATATCTCCCTGATGAAGAGATTCTTGTAAATCGAAGTGGATTGTCTATTTCTCTCTCTCAAGGCGGAAATGAGTTTGAAGATTCTGGAGCTACATTTGAGACAGTCGAAGTTGCTGCAGGAGATAAATTACGTATCGTTGATGCAGGTTCTGCGGATGCTGTCGAGGCAGATTGGACTATACTGGGAGTTGCTTCGGAACATAAGCTGTTTATAGCTGGAACATGGCCAGCCGCAGCTACAGTTGCAGAGTATAAAATTGTGAGAGAAAACTCTAAATCGGAAAAGGCTACCGCATTAAAGAAAATAGGTCAAGCTTACTTGAATCATCGAGTACGTTTGCAGGTGCCACAATACTGCAAAGATGGGAATGATGTGGTTGAAGGCTACCATATTTCTGCAGCAGTGTCTGGGCAAGATGCCGGAATGAACCCACCCTCCAGTCCGACCACAAACTATCCATTGAATGGATTCTCTGACATTATGTACGCTAACGGGTATTTCGAACCAGCTGATCTTAACGAGATAGCGGAAGGTGGTATCGAGATATTCATCCAGGATGTTCCTGGCGCTCCATTTTTGTCGAGACATCAAATGACCACAGATACCACTCAAATAACTAAGCGTGAGCGTTCGATCGTTCGTGCGGTGGACTGGTTTTCCAGGTTTGCTAAAAAAGCTCTTGCTAAGTTTATTGGGCGGAACAATATCAGTGGGACATTTTTAACAATACTACGATTTATTGTGCAAGCTCTGATTAATTTTGCTAAAGACGTAAAAAGAGTTGTCGCCCCAGGAACTGTGCTTCAAAGCCTGGAGCAGAACGCCGACCAGCCCGATCATGTTGATGTTACTGTGAAGATTGCCAACTACTTCCCTGCGAATTATATAATAATGACCGTATTTGTATAAGGAGTTATGATGCCACAATCTCTTACCTTACCTCCGTGGAATTACAAGAACAAGCACGTCGAAAGCGGCATCAAGCCGAATCAGTTTGTTGGTGCGCAGAACTGTTTGTTGTGTGCTGGGCCTGCTGCTTTAGAGTCTGGGGATGGTTCGTTCAATCTCCAGACGATTGGCGTAGTTGAAAACGTAATGATCAATCAGGCTAAAGCGTTACAGCGTATTTATGAAGTTGGTTCAAGTCTTCCATATATTGTACCTGGGCAAGTAAGTGTTGCCTTACAGCTCTCGCGTATTTTTATTTACGGGATGAGCTTGTTAGGTAGACTCTATCAGACTTATTTAGATATGGACGACGAGGATAATCCTCGCCCGTACATTGATGATATAGAACAGGCATACCCTGACCCTGCAAGCCCTCCAAATTCTGGACAGCTTTACGCTAATTTGCAAAGTGACTTTTTCTCTCAGCCCATAGGGATACTGTTTTGGTTCATGGATAATCAACCGCAAAACGCTGATACTCCAGGCCACACTGTTGGTGTAATGTACTCTGAGCATACTTTTGTAAGCTCTCATCAGTTTCAAATTAATTCTGGAGCGGTGATAATAATGGAAAGTAGTGCGCTTGAAGCAAGACGACTTTTCCCAGTAGATCTGCAAAGCATAGAAGTCCCAGTGTAGCTCGCTCTGGAACCGTAAAAAAGGAGGGTTGATCTTTTAGGTCAACCCTCTATTTACTTGCTAAATCTATTATTTTTCGTATACTAGGCTATGGGGAAAAATAATTTAATCCAAAAAAACATACCGAACGATCCATTTCTTAATGCCCAATTGGTGGCAAAACAACGGACGTCTTCAGTAAGGCAAATTCGAAGTTGGCTTCAAAGGAAACACAATGTTTATGTATCCTTAAAAGAAGTGTCCAAGCGATTGTCTCAATTGGTTAGAAGGCGCGTTCCTAAACTTGGCTTATACAAAATAGCTAAAAACGATCCTCTGGTTATTGAATTAACTCCTGTTGGTGAGATTTTTGTTGGACTTATTTGCGAATGCTCTAAGATAAAAAAACAAGTTACACCAAGGGAATGTTTGGAGTGTTTCGCTTTGCAGATGTGGGGCAAGGAAGTTAGTTGGGAAAAGTGTAGGGCTGTTAATACCGTAGTGTTGCCAGATTCTTTAAGGAGATTGCTGTTTGCCGTCAAGTTTAAGCTCGGCACGACATACGTAGCCAGACAGGGAGAATTGGCTGAAGCCGACTCTAACCAGGGTACGTGAGAGCATCGCGAATTAAGTTAGATCGCTTAACTTGAGCTTTAACTATTTTGCTAGCCAATCGCGCGTAAACCATTGCATGACAAAAATCATCTGGTTCGTCTACTGAATGATCATAATAAAATCTTGAAACACCAAGAGTGCCAGTAGTTTGATCGGAGAAAATATGCAATATGTCTTGAGCTAAATAGTCCCACGTTTCAAAGTACGGAACCATAAGTTTTCTCTCTTTAATATCATTAAAAAGATCAGCCATGCTTTGAGTCCTGTTTGCGTGATATTCTTTTGGTGGGCCTTTTACAAAATGTAAATCTTTGACGGAATTAACATACCTTAGCGACCAGAATCGTTGTGGAAAGTGAGCTTGAAAGGCAGGGTTGAAATATTCTCCTCCGCCCCCAGCGTCTGCAAAGGTAAAGCGTGGCTTGATCGCGTAAAGGAATTTACCTAACAGTTCACGCATATCTCTCTCGTTTGCTTCTTGCCCTTTGAAACGATATCCAAAGAGTAGTCTTGTTCTCGAATCATCAATCAATTCGAGGACTGCGAGCACTGTTGCTGAATTGATGTCTGGCCCCCAATCAATCCCGCAAACTAGAGGGTGTCTTTGCGCTTTAACGAGTTCTGGTCCACGGTCTAGAATTTGACTCTTTGTTAGTAATTTGTAGTTTCCAAACTCGCCAGCTTTGCGTAACTCTATTTCAGACAATGGCCTTGTGGCGTGTTCTGCGGATAGGGCTAACACTTCATTGTTAAACTTTGCCTCACTATATTCTTCCCGTGGCTCTAAAATTTTATCTCTCCAGTGGGATTCGCTCCTGATGATCCACGGCACCATCAGCTTGCATATTCTAAAGCCTCTTACGGACGCCTTTGGGTTACCTGCAACCCACCTAGCTTTTTTGGGGTTTAATGGGTCTAGTGGCTTTCCACATGCGGAGCATATAGGTCCAACTTTACCGATATTGTCTGCGCTAAGAATTTGCTCTTTGTTACAATGCTCGCACGTGACGATCCATTCTGCTCTAGTGCTTCTTTTCCAATAATATTCCGTACTGTGCTCGAATGTTTTTGGCGTGCCTGCATACCAAACCCACCCAAGTTCTGAGTGGGATAATGCTTCTTTTACGACTGGGATATGATCAGCCAAGATGTCCTGTAATTCATCAACAGCTAAAATGTCGGCGGTAATCCCTCGTGTTCTATCTGCGCCAGTGCCAGTCAGTACTGGACGTAAGTAAAAATGACTTCTGTTAGAAAGTTCCTTGTCCATGACGTGATGGCTTCCAGAAGTGCGTTGTTTTGGGATAAATAATTTAACGACAGGAGAGTCAATCATGAAGCGTTTGAGTTTTTGATTCGAAAAATCACGAAGCTGAATAAAAGATGGGTTAATGTAGATGATGCCTATGCCGGGGTACTGTAAGCCTGCTACTATGGCTTTTGCAGCTATTGTTGTTGATTTTTCGCACTGCCTGGCGAACCTTAGGAGCAAAGGCCTGTCGGGCGGCCCGTCATAAACGGCTGGCAAATATGGTCTGCCGGATAGGGAGAATGGTTTGCGGTCGAGGACTAGTATCTGTTGAGCTATTTGATGTTGGTATCCCGCTAAAACGATTTTGTCGTTTTGCGCCTTTTTGAGGCCTGGTAGCTCACCATGAATGGAAACGTAACGGGACACGAGCTAATCTTTCTCTGGTTCCTTGTTTTCTTCGCCCTCGACCTCTATGTACGGGAGTTCCTCTTTTGTTGGCTGTATCTCTATACCACGAATATGCTCTTTGGCTTCCGCTAATTCTTGGTTTCTTTCGTGTTCCAGAGAAGAGTATGGCAAAAATACCGACACAATATTAGCTAGTCGTTCGCAAGCTGGATATTTTTTTGCATCTTGCATTGGATCATCAGTAGGCATAAGAAGGCGCATTAAGCAATGGTATGCCGTTGAGACGACATTATCGGCCATGTTTTTTGGTATTTCGCCAGGGATTACACCTAGCTTGAGTAAAAGTAGCCCGTCATCCTTTTCTCGCAAAGCTTCCAAGTATATTGACTTACTAGCTCCTGCTGGTAAATTTCCTGGAAGGAGAGTTTCTATGTACTTAGTTAGGGCTTTGGAACCATAGGCGCTTAAATCCCAAAACAAATCTTTGTATGCTTCGATTATTTTTGGATTAACGACAATGGTTAGATACGATCTGATCGCTTGAGATAATTTAACGGAAGGAAGTCCGCGAATAGTGTAGATGTCGACAAGAAGGCGTACCAGTCCACCTGCACCAAAAAGAATCTTATCTTCTATTTCGTCAAGTAAATCAACTGTTTTCGTTTTGCTAAGTTCAAACTTAACTTTGCCTTCGGGCTTAAGGAAATCCCAATAATTTTCTAACTCAAGGAGTTTAATTACTTCAGGTGGCGGAGGAGAGTTCCAGTCCCACGCCTTAATGGTTGGGTGGTCTTTCAAGTTGTCAAACCATAACTGAAGTTCGTTGCTCGTAATGTCGGCTATGTGATAATTTACTGTGAAGAGCTCAATCTCATGAGGATCGGTTTTTGTGAGGAATAATGCTTTAAGAAATCTCCTTTGGGGAAGGCTGTCAAGAGGTGAGGCACCAGCAGCCTCGGCAACAACGAGATGTTTTAACCTCTTGAGAACTTTCTGGGGGATATTGCTCATAGCGACAATTCTTTTAGGTCTTCAAGGGTTGTAATAACTGATTCTATTCCAGTTAAAGATGAAATTATTGACTGAGAAGGGAGATTTGCTCCTAGTTGAGTGGACATAAGCATCTGAGCTAATAGGTTTTTTGTATTTTTCAAGACAGGTACTTGTTGGACGAAAACATGAATGTTCTCCGGCCCTATAAGCTGAACGCTAATAAGGTTCTCGCCCAACGCTTTTGAATCAACAATGCTGCCACCACATTTTTCGAAAGCTTCAACAATGGCTGGTGAGGTAGAAATCTCTATAGCCTCAACTATAAGGTTTTTAGCTATCCCGTTGGTAGTTTGGTGTAAACTTGCTAGCTTGTCTTGAGTCTCTTTGCTTAAAGTTATTCTACCCGCGCGACTGATTTCGTCAACAACATTTCTCTCAACAAAGATATCAAAGGCGTATGAGAATTCGGTAAAACCATCATTTTTAAGTTCTAAATCTTTAATTTTTTCTTCGATAGCGTTAAGAATAGCGGAAACAGTTTCACCTGACATGCCGTAACGCTTCAGTATTAACGCGCACCGTTCACGTTTGCAGGTTACCTCGAACTTTATGTTTGAACCCAAAGGGTCTTTTGTTGTGTCAGATACTTCTTCTTCTGCGCGTTGTATCACTTTTAGTGCGTACTCGTCATTTGGGAGGGCACGTATTGTAATTTCGACTCTTCTTGGGAGGTAATTTGGGGGCCTAGAGAACTCTAAATTCAAGCTGTTTTTTGTAAGATCTAGCTGTACAAATACAGCGCTTCCTGGGATTTGTAAGGATTTCTTTTTTGGGTCAGTTGAATCGGAAAGTAAATATCGTTTAAGTCCATCCAGGGCTGTGATTTGGTATGCTCCGCAGTAGAATGAGTCGAACTTAACAGAAAAAACAACATTGTCTTCCGCTTCGGAAAAAGATTCTGTAATTGTTCCAGGTGGAGTTGCAACCCATTTATCATCAGTTAAATCAAACCATACAAAACAGCCTGTTGTTCCACTTAGCGGCTGCTGCGTGCCGCATTGCTCAAGAAAGCTTAAAGTCTCATTCATGTCCCCAGTTTCTTTTGTCTCGAATGGAAAAAAATCTTCCCCTTCTTTTTGTTCGTAAATGTGGACTCTTTTGCTTTCAGGGTCTATGAAAATATTCATCTTTCCCACTGGCTCTGGTACGAAAGAATCTAAATTCAGCACAACTAGAGGGCCTGAATAAGTTCTAACAAAACAGAGAGCTGTAGGCTTGGATTCTAGCTCTTTTTTTACATCTTGATCAATTTTTGTGTTTTCTGAATCTTTGTCTTTGATGCCACTTATAAAAACTTCATCAGGAGAGACGGTAGGGACATTTATAACCTCGACAGATTCTCCAATTTTTAGGGTAGACAGAGTATCGGGGTCGAACCCTCTAGGCTTAAGTGAGTCGTTAATTACTTCGCTTGTTGCCTCAAATTGAATGGGATCAGAACCTTGTTTGACCAGCAAGTCAGTGTCAAGTTCGAAAACACTTGAACTTATTTTTGTAAGCATTAGGACTTTCTCGTCCAGTAAAATTTCGGATGCCTGTTTATAAAAGGCGTCCTCACTGGCTGCGCTACCCAAGAAAGCTACAGCGGCAGGGAAAACATTTTCGAATTCTTTTGCTAGCCGTGGATTTTCATTGAGTTGAGTAAGAATTCTACCAGCTGTTTTGTCAAGTAGCGGCAATTCAGGTAAAATACTTTCCACTTTTACCAAGCCATTGTTGGCGGTTAGGATAGCTCCAGAGTTAAGTTTCTGACTAAACTCTTGCAGTGTCGTTCCAATCCCGAAATTGCCGTACTGGTTTTTTGAAGAAGTGAACCCTAAAGGCTGAACAGGTTGGCTACTTGCGATAATCTTTTCAATGTTTTCTCTTGTTAATAAATATGGCTCACCTGTTGAGGTGTAGAACAAGAGCATGGTTTGGAGCATGTTGTTGGTAACAAAGATTGGTATCCTAATGACGGTACCGCTGCGATTTAATTGTCTCAGTTGCGTTCTACCTGTCTCTGGATCGGTATCTTGTTTTGGAAGTTCTAATTCTTTTGGGGTCAAAAGAATCGAAATATGTCCAACGCCATTACCTCTGGCAAGATCTGTTTTTTCCCAAGTTAAATGTTTTTGAGAAGACTTAAGCTCAGGATGATCTTGGTCTAACAATCTTAAAATTTCAGGGACCCAATCTTCTGGAGAAGATGTTTTTAATTTGGTAGGTGTTAATGGCTGAGACTCTATGTCGAACATAAAATCATTATTCAAACCTGTCGTCACGATATTTGTACTCCTTTACTCAGGGCCTGCCAACTCCAGCTTTGCAAGGCCGCCATAAGATATGCGCCGATTTCTTTTGCTATTGGCGAAGAAGTCGCCCCAGAGCTTCCTGGCAAAGTTATAGGGAGATTGGCAGGTAAAAGTGTTGTTTCAAGAGGCGCTCCTGGCGCCTGTGGGGGGCCTACTATGCAGTACATTGCAAACGTCCACAACATTGCGAACAAACTGTTTCCTCGCACTGCTTGCTCGTATCCGATGGGTAGAAATCCTGGTGCAGGTAGTTTTGGCCCAGGAAACACAAGACCATTGCCTAAGCGTACCCATTTTGGCGAGCTAATAATAATGTTACCGTTTGGTTTCAATACTATAACGGCACGAATCAGTTGCGGTTCCGCAGAGCCATGCACGGGACCTATTCGTGGCATGAAAGGCGTTTCCGTGCTAAGCAATGGGATGCTTCCAGATTCTACTCGGATCTCTCCGTTTTTGTCGATATGTATTCGCGAGTTCTCAACCCTTGTCACGGCATTGTTTGTGTGCATCTCAAATACACCATTATTTTTCCCTGCTCTGATAGTGACAACTTCTTTTGTGCCAATTAATGGCTCTTTGTCACGAACTTTCATTGTAAACGTCGTCTCCCCTTCATCGTTATCCCATTCTACCCTACCTCCATCTGTGTCCATGCTGAATTTCGAGCTATGCAGTTGTATCCAGCCTGTAGGCGACCATAACATATTTGCTCTTGCGCTTGCAGCAACGATGACGGACCCGTCGCGCAGGAGTTGCATCCTACCTCCTCCGGGACCAACTATAGTTCTTCCTCCTCTTTGAGGTTTTTCTTTATATTCTGGGGCTTCGTTGGTGCCTTCTTTATTAGCTCTTAGCGACCCAAGAAGGAACATTGTGTGTGGATCCTCTCCGTCTCGACCGTCGTGCCACAGCATCATTAAGTCTCCGGCTTGCGGGATAGAGATGTCCCCAGAAGAACCGTCGGGGCGTTGATCGATGGACGCAATATTTACGTTCCTAAATCTTTTGCCTCCATTAACTGTAACAACATCAGCTGTCCCATTTACTGGATTGCTCGATATGATTTGAACACATTCGGCTCTGTCGATTATACCACTACTCATGCATTAAGAATACCAAAATTTTTGCAAAACGAAAGCTCAGGTTGACAAAGGTTAATTGAGGTGCTATAATTGAAAGCCGCTGAGTGGCTTTTTATAAATTGCTCTTTTTGCGAGGTATAAAATGATACGTCCTGATATGCATAATAGTTACACTACTAGTAGACAATAAACCAGAGGTAAAGTACTCTGTTTACTAATAGAAAAAGGAGAGTGATTGCCAGTTGTAAAACCATCCTTTTTGAACAAAGCTGCCGCTGAAGAGCGGTTTATAAAAAACTTCCAGCGATATCCTGGCTGGAGAAAAGACTTCTGGACGGAGACAAAAGAAGCCGTAAAAGACGCATTCGTGATTGGCTTAGTTTTATTTGTTTTCGGACTTGCAGCAACAGTCCCAGCCGCAATAGCAGAAGCGCTTATCGATAAAGATAATACGTAAACAATAGATAATAATAGACAAACTTTGCATACAGGACTATTCTAACAGCGCCAAGGAGGCTTAATGTGAATTTGCCTAAAAAGTTCCCAAAACGTGTGAGAACAACTGAACTTGTAAGGGCTGGTCTTTGCCCGTATAGAATTGCGTTGCATTCTAAGCACGGGATTAAAACGCCAGCGAACGAAAATATGATCATAGGTTCGATAGTCCATCGAATTTTAAGTATGGTTGATTTTTCGAAAGATTGGAATAGCGAGCCGCTTGAAATACCGCCTAGGGATATGGCGGATAACAATGAAGAAGTAGTTTTTTCTTTTTCGGCAGCAACAAAAGCGTTGAAGCTTGCTAGAAAATATTTAGTAGATCGAGCGACTGGCTCTAAAATTATGGGAAGGGAGTTAGCTTTTGAAATAGAGGTTCCTTTTGTGTGGCATCCACCCAAATCAAAAGGAGAGCCCGTTTCAACGACAATAATACTAACTGGACACATAGATAGAGTTGACAGATTAATTAACGGTAAGGTATGCGTAACAGATTACAAGGTAGGTTATAGTCGTGCGGATAAAGCGCAATTAATGATTTACTTGTGGGCGTTGCTTCAGTCGGAATTGTACGCAAACGAAAAAATGAACGCGCTAGACAAAGACGACGATCGTAAATTTGTTGCTGGGGTTGACCTTGACCCAGAGGAGGTAGTGGCGCACATTAGGTTCGAATATATTCAAGAAAAAGGATGTTTCCCTGACGAGCGAGCTATTAAAGCAAAAGACCTCGTTTTGATTGAGTCTTATATAAAATATTTGCTAGATGTTTATTGCACGGCTGTAGTGTACCAAGACGCAGCTTATTCGTTTGGCGGTTGTGCTTGGTGTCCTTATTCTAAGCAGGACTCTTTATTTTGCGAGTATTACAAAGATCAAGTAGAGCGAATACTTACCGATGGAAAATCGATAGCAGAAATGTCGCCAGCAGAGAAGTTGCACTACTTTAGGATAATAACTTTGCAGAAAAACGATCTCGAAACGATGCGCACTAAATTATCTCGGGAGATCAAGAAAGATTTGGTGGACGCGTATGACAATAAAATTATGGCGGACGGGTTAGAAGCGCAACTGGCATTTAGAAACATGACGATGATACGGCAAGAAGCAAATTGGCTTGTTCCGAGAGAGGTATTAGTCAAAGTAGGTAAACCGCACGAGAAGTTCGCAACAGAAGAAAATTTACAGTTACTGTCTGATGATGCTTTGCGGCAATTGCTTTACCTGCCGTTGAATGAATTGTCTAAAAAGTTTCCTGAATATTTAAAGGAGTTGTCCGAGCATATATTTGGCAGGACGTCCGTAACTTTGCAAGTAAAACCTACAAAAGTGAGTGACGGATTTGAGGCTTAACGAACTATTCGGCAAGACACACGAGGGGGACAACACATCTCAAGGTGGAGTCCCCCTTGATAGTATCTCAGATTTTTTAAGAGCAATTTCTGGCTGGTGGGAAACAAAGTTGGCCGGTGGAGGCTCGACTGAACTGGCTGCTCTTACTCTGCTTGTTAGGAAAATCAAGCAAATTCCCGATGATCTTTACGAAGAGTTGAAACGGCTAACATGGGATCCATTTATTATTGTAGAGCTATATAACTTGGAAAAAACTGATGAAACGAGATATCTACAGTTACGTAAGGCTATGCGAGCGAAAAGAGTGAGGTTAGTATCCCCCCCTAATAATTCAGTAACGGCGCAGACATGGTTGCGCCGGATGTTAAAAAGGTATGGTATATGACAAACGAGAACTGGAAATTAGCGCGTTCTTGGGAAGAGATATATAAAACTCCTAATCTCGACGACTCTAGGCGAGAGGAGTTATTAGACTTGGCTACTGGCGGCGATGATGGTGCTGTTTACGAAATTGCGCTCGCGCACGCAAGCCTTATCGAAAAAGTTTTACGCAAGAAGGGCGCAAAATGGAATAATCTTGACGTGGATACTGTTAGGGCGAGCCTCTTTGATAGAATAGTAGATAGCGTTAATGACTACGTAAAAAAACAATGCCCTCGTAAAAAATCAGAACGTTACGCTCTAGCTCCATGGATTTGGAGGCAATTAGAATGGGGCTTATGGAAAATATTTCGGAAATTAAAAAAACAATCAGACAGAGAAATAACAGATAGTACAATTATTGAAAACGAAAACTTTCAAGTTGAGCCCTCGCATGAGACGTTGGATCCTAGCGCGGCTCTTAAAGCAATGCTTGAGTTACCTCCAGCTGAACGAACGGTTGTCCAGTTTCTTGGCGGAATCGGTGTTGTTAACGAGAATGGAAAACTAGTTCTTGTCGTTAAACCTAGAAGATCAACAAAATGGGTAGCCGAGAGAATGGGTGTTACTAGCCAACGTGTGCTGCAGATGAGACGTTCTGCGCAAAAAAAGAGCAAGCAGGTGCGAACCAAAGGAGAAAATAATGATAAACCCTCAAGTCGATAAATACGTCGAATGGCTAAAGTTGCAAAGTCTTCCGCCATCTGTTGAGCTGTTTATATACAGAATGCTAGCTTCTCCATTTGCTAACCCATTTGGGCTTTTTGCTCTTGATGACAAAGAGGTTGCAAAAATCAAAGAAGAAAACCCTTTGGCTTGGACTGCGATACTAAAAAACGATCACTTGACTGTCGCGGCATGGAATCAAAAGCACTCTACGCTGTACCTCAAGAAACTTGTTTATTTTGCTAGCGGAGCTAAGCTTCGTTCGGAAATGCACACTCTTGAAAAGATTCCTAAAAAGATGTTGGAAATATTCAAAGAAGAACGACCTTTATTGTCAAGATTGTTTTCCGGCGAAAGCAAGGTGAAACCTAAGGTGGAAGATCTAGTTTCTGATTTAGTTGGCAAGATCTCCGCCGAGTGGTTGGAGGTCAAGGAAAAAGTTGCTTCTGAGACAAAGGGTCGCGTGAAACTTAAAGGACATGAATTGTCTGCCGCTGGGACACCAACGGCAACCCTTGCTAATGTGATAAAAAAAGCAATCAGGCAAGTGTTGGCTTTTCACGGGAGAGACAATGCTCTGGATGAGCAATCTTCTAGTTGGATTTTCGAATATTTCAGTAAGATGTTTGAAAGATATTCGAAAATATTAATCTCGAGCAAATATTATTATTCGTATTGTTTTAGCCTAAAGGCATTCTTGTCAAAAGATGACCGCTTAACTAATTTTGGCTCAGATGACGCTTTTGATGTGTACTCAAAAGACTCGAGCAAGGGTAAAACTACAAAAAAAGTAAATTGGGGTTAATATGTTATTATTGCAAAAATGGGCAAGAGAAGAACCTGGGAGACTTCTCGCTATGCTTAGCGATACTTCTGGGGAGTTTCCTATACAATGTATCCTCGATAATGGAACACCAACATCTCCTGTAGGAGAAGGGGTTTGCGATAAAGTACTTAGGTCGTATTTCAAACCTGAACGCCGTTGGGTATCGTTATCTGACTTAAAAAGTCTTAAGGAGGCTTGTTCTAGAACATATAAGCAAGATTATGTAGAACAACGATTAGGGTGTCCGATGCTCGCAAATCGTTCATGCCCAAAGGGCGAGAGGACAAGATCGCGTTGGATATCTCGCAATTTTGGCGAAAAATACCTTGGCGTAGCGTTTAAGAAACTTGCGTTTTCAACTGATTCTGAAGAGGAAGAGTTTAAGCAAGTTCTTTTGGGAAGATTTTCTAGAAAAAATAAAAACCTTATAGTTTACGGCCCATATGGCTCTCAAACAACCGAAGCTTTAGTCGTTCTTGCTGAGGAATTTTGGGGACGTAATTATGATATGAGCTATGTAAAGTGGAAACGATTGACTGAGACGTTATTGTTGGCTAGAAACTTGGTCGTAAAGAAAGAAGAGATTGCTGCTAGGGAGCGCGTTCGTAGGTATAAAAGAAAGTTTGTGCTTGTAATTGATGGTTTTACGATGAATGAAACTGACTCAGAGACATTGGTCGCTGCATTTGAGGATATTCTTAATCGGCGTTTGAGTCGCAATTTAGTTACGATTATTTCATCAAATGAAGTAAAGGCATTCAAAGAAGGAGATGTCTTAGAAAGATGGTCTAGAGCGTTATCCCCGCTTGTTGGAAACAGTACCAGAGTTTCTATTGTGGCTGCAGGGTAAACAGATAATGACTAAGCTCACGGTTAGGGGTAGCCCCTAACAGCGTTAACGCCGTTTTCCCTTTTCAAAATCTAGCAGGGAAAACGGCGGTCTCATGTTTACCTGCAGCTATTAAAGCCCGCAGGGTGGAGTACAATCTGCCCTGCGGTTTTTACGTGTTTGATTATCAAAAAGGAGAATCATGTCTACATTTACCCCAAAGTTAGATAAAAAACTTATCAAGAACATGATGGATTGCGAAGATGACGTTTTCGTAGTTAATTTAAGCTATCAAGTAATTTCGTGGGAGATTCAGCAGTCGTCTATGTTTGAAGCAGACTCATTAGAGGCAATAAACCAAGAAGGGGGCTTTCAAACAGCTTATTTTATAAGAAAGAAAACTAGCAAGACTACCGAAGAAGATGAATCTTTAGTTGACAAAGCGGCTAAATTATTCCGTTCGGGGCTTGTGGTGCCATTCTCAGATTTTGCTACAGCATTTAAAGAGAAAGCGTTTGGAATAATTTGCGGATGGGACGACAAAGACAGGCTTGCGGCATTGTCTGAGAAATATAGCTTAGTCGCCCTTCCTGGAGTAGCCTCGGTTGGAGTTGTTAGTAAAGATGAAAATCACTGGGCAGTATTGCTATCTCCACATAAAGTGGATACTTCTTCTTTTGTTTTGGATGGCGAAAAAATAACGCTTGCTAGAGATTTGTCTTGCAATGTAGAGCTTGAAGATAATGTCGAGACAACAGTGGAGGTCTCTGACTTTTCGTTAGTTTCTTATCGTTACCCTGTCGGTGAAAATATTGGAGACATAAAAGATGGCCAACGCTTGGCGGTTTTCCCAACCCCAACGGTTACCGATAGCAACACAATAGGTGTAGATTGGTTTGCACGCGGCGCAGCGTCTCTGGCAGAGTGCGTCCTTAAAGTTCGTGTTGCAGGAAGAACTTTGGATGGACCAATGTGCAAATATTGTTTCAATTTGCTCTTGAAAAGTTCCGGAGAGACTTGCACCGCCTGCAGGATTTTTATCCCGCTTAAACAAAAAACTCAAAAGGATGACGAATGAATGTTGTATCAACCAAAAGGCGATGGAAGGCAAGCTCTTATAAATTTTCAGAACTAGCTTCTGATGAGAGACTTTGGATTATTGACGCTTTAGGATTAGCGTCAGCTTTGGAAGTGCCGCAAAAAGTCCTTTGGCAATTAACATTCGACAAAAGAGACTGGAACAGATATCTAATACCGAAGCGTAGAAAAGGCTTGCGTGAGCTTTGGGTACCAGGACATCTGCGCAAGTCAGTGCTGTACGGCATTTTAAGGAGAATTCTCGATTTGCTGCCTCCATCAGAAAATGCGATGGCGTATTTCAAGTCGCTAAGTATACTTAAGAACGCCAAGAAGCATGAAGGGAACAAATATCTACTGAAACTTGATTTGACCAACTTTTTCCCTTCTATAACAAAAAAGAATATAAAAAAGGAAATGCAAAAGATTGGTATAGGAGAAGAAGCGGCGTATTTAATAGCTCAGATAGCTACAGATCCGCACGGTCGACTTTCACAAGGTTCACCAGCTAGTCCAGCGCTTTCGAATCTTGTTATGAGAGAATTTGATGAAGAAGTTTCAAAGATGCTAGCAGGTATGTTTAACGAAAGTGTTGTGTATACTCGCTACAGCGACGACCTTGCTTTTTCGACAAAAGATGAAGAGGCAAAACGCTGGTTGTTCAATGAAGGAGAAGAAGAGATAGGCAGGCTTGTAACCGCTCATGGATTCAAGTTGAACACTCGCAAAACAGCAAAGCGCTCTCCTGGCGGAAAGTTGTGGGTTACAGGGTTTAATATCTTTAGACCAAACAACAGCTCACCAGTGCATGTTGGTGCCCCAAGAAGAATAAGAGATAAACTGAAAGCAATGGTGCACAATGTTTCCTGCGTTGGTGTTGGGGAGCATAACATTCATACGGTAGCTATTGCACAAAAGCTTGCTAGGCGCGACCCAGGCAGGGTTATGGAACTAATGGATGTTGCGGCTAGAAAACATTCTGCGGCTTTGTTAGGTTTTGCGCAAATGTACGCCAACGGAGATGATCGTTGCACCCCATATTTGGTTTCACTGAAAAAGATGTTATCTCGCTTGGATTCGGGGAATTAAGATGCAAGTGCAGATTGAATTAAAAATAAAAGGAAACTGGTTACATAATCTTACTAACGCAAATATTATGGCGCGAACGTATCAGGACAGAAAAGGAGTTACATTTACTTGCTTTAAGCCTGCACCGATAAATAGTAAGAGCGTAGTTATCCCATCAATTTTCGAAAACACCCCCCTGAAAGACATCCATGCGGTATTTAAAGTCTCTGAACTTAGGAGAATTGTAGCTTCTGGGTGGGATGTTCAAAGTTTTTTTGGGGTGAAAGGTAGGCTGCTAGACGTTAAACGCAACATACTACTTAAAAGTAAAAGAATCCCAATAGTGCCTCTTCCTGTCGAAGAAGTCCAAGAATGGAGTATTCAAAACGATATATTTGTGCCTCATGCAGTTATGCTGTTGTACGCATATGCAAAAAGACGAAAGAGTGGCAAAATTATACTTGGATTAGAAGTTGAAACGGCACGAACAGTTTGCAATGTTGAAGATGGTAAAATGGAGATTGAAAATATAGTTAATTGTCAATACGAGGAGCAATGCGAAGACTCCACGTATGCAATTTACTCTAAATTGGAAAAACTTACGATTTGGGCTACAGATAACGGCGTAACAACCAGAGCCGCTTCGAGATTTTTAGATTTTGCAGCAAATCGAATCCCATCTTGCGGGAAAATTTCCGGCAGACAAAAAGAAAGGAACAGCAGTGAGTGAAAATAAAGCCAATGTAGCGAAACTAGGGTCGCAATTTGACTCGAGATTGAACAGAAAAATAACAGTAGGTCAAGCATTTGAAATTTTACGCGACATATATACTGATAAAAAATTACGGCAACAAGTTGCGGTAATGCTTGTAGGAGACACTGGGATTGGGAAAACAGCTGTTATGAGGAGGCTTGCCAAAGAGGTCGGTGCAGCTTTTTTGCCTTTCCGTCTACCGGAAAGACAGCCAGAAGATGTGGTTGGATTGCCAAACAGTATAGAATTAGGCTTTAGAGCGGCTATGCTGTTAGACAAAATGACGAGGCATGTATTTTTCGAAGGAGAACCGAATCGTCCTAATGAGCTGTCATTAGAAATGGTTACAGCCTTAAACAAGGCTTCTGGCGGTGCTTTTGGAAATGACTTAATAAAAGAGTTCAAAGGAAAGCAAAGCAATAATCGAGAACCTGCTTATGAAAATTCTCCTTCAGTTTGGCTTCTTGAGCAGTTATCTAGCAAGCCAACTATGTTGCAAGGATTTTCTTATGTCCCTCCGAAAATGTTTACTGCGGCTATTGATCTTCCTGCTGTTTTAGGATTGGATGAAGTTAATAGAGCCTTTTCTACGGTGGTTGCTCAAGTCTTTCGAGTTCTTTCCGAGAGAGAGCTTGGAGACTTCGATATCCCGCCACATTGGCTCGTTGTTGGTGCGATTAATGGCGGTAATGAATATTTTACAGAGGAAATGGATGCGGCATTTAAGCGTAGATGGCTTTGGTTGTCAGTGCAGGCTGATGCTAGCGATTGGTTAGGATGGGCGCGAAAAAATGCAATCCACCCATTCGTAACATCTGCAATCAACAACAATCCTGAAATAATTGAAAATAAGCCATTGCTTGTCAACCCTGCGAGCTGGGAAAAGGTCTCTGATATCCTGCACTTCAAGGAGCGTCATCATAAGAAGGATTTATACAGTCTTTTGGCCGGAAACAAGATCTTAGCAAACAAAGCTCGTCAGGGATTGCTTACTTTGTTGAGCGGTTACGTCGGGCAAGAGTACGCGCAAATGGTTTTAAGTAAAACCATTGACATTTCACCTTTGAGTATATTTGAACACCCAGATCACTGGAATGAACAAATCAATAATTTGAAGACGTTAGTTAATTCTCAGCCCTTCATGATTATTGAATTGGCTTATCAGGTGCAGCATCTTTTGAAAATAAAAATCAACGTAGGCGAGATGACTAAAGATAGGTGGGATAACTTCGCTACCAATATTGGCGCCTTGTTACGAGAAACTCCAGCAGACATGCGGTCAGCTATAATTCACAGTCTCATTAAGGAAAATCCGAATGAATGTTGTACAGAATTAAATCCTCGTATACAAAAAAACATTTCAACGGGTGATAGCAAGTATTGGCAAGAAGTATTCCAGCAATTAGTAGAGTTAAATAAGGTGGCTAAAACAGTCGAAAAGCAGGCAGAGAATATGGCGAGAAAACAAATAGAAACTCTCGCTGGGGGGAGCAGTGGCAACCAACCATAAAACAAACTCTTATGAAGACCTGTCAACTAGAGGTAGTGGCAGTATTGACCCTGAGAAAATTATTCCAGGGTTTGGGATGTATGTTAACGAACAGGATCCTGCAAAAATTGACGAAGAAAAGGCTTTGTTGAGATTGCAGGCGGAAGCTACAATCCTCATAGGGGCGTCGAGTTTTTTTGGTGTGCTGTTGGCCAGCATGACGAAAAAAGTAGACCTTGACGCCCCAGCATTGTTGTCAATGCATTACGACAGTTCTGTAGGTGGAGCTATCTTAAAATACAATCCTATGTTTGAAGGAAAGCAACCAATACTCGGCGCTGACGGGAAAGAAACAATAATAGACGTAGCTCTTGATTCTCTTGAGGTGATTTATGTTCTTTCGCACTACGCCCTTAATCATTTTTTACGAGTCAATAAAATTTGGAAGAAGTTTATGTTTGCTTACCCCAAGCAGACGCTGCGTCAGGTTGTGCATATAGCGGCGGCACTTACTTTGGATGAATTTGTAAGTGAGCAACTATGCGGTAGCTTAGCTAGGTACAAAGATTTGTTTCCTCTGAGGTATCCAACTGTTAAGAAGTTTAAGCTAGAGCAGCACCAAACCCTAGAAGGATACGTGTTGACATTATTGAAAAGGCTTGAAAGCACGCAGACACTCAACGGCAGCAACGGCAGCAACGGCAGCAGTAATGATGGCAGCGGTAGTAGCCGCGAAGCTAGTTCCGAGAGTAAACCTGGAAGCAGCTCCGAAGGGAGCTCTGGAGCCGACCAGAGCGAAGGTTTGTTGGCTAAAATGCTTCAGGTGTCAAGTTCGAGAATAGGGTATGCAGGCGATATGAATGGTGATACTGTCGATGGCCCTATAGATGCACGTTTGGCGCAGTGGGAACAATTTGAAACAGCTATCGAAAACCATCTTCGTTCTGCTGTGTCTCAAGCAAAGTCTCGTGGTATTTCCCCAGGATTTGCTGAAGAGATTCTCGAACAGTTTAGTATTCCGCCAAGGAGGCAATGGCACCTTAAATTAAGGGGCGCGCTCGGCAACTCTTTAGATAGAATTCAGCGAGAAAGGAGGATTTCCTTAAATTTAAGGAAGTTATCGCTGATTAGAATGAAGCCGAAATATAGCCCTAACATAGTAGTGGCCATAGATACATCTGCGTCTATGGGGCAGGAAGAACTGCAAATGGCAGTATCCGAAGCCTTTGGTGCAGCAAAGCGCAGAGGCGGCGAATTAACAGTTGTCCAGTGCGATGCTGATATCCAAGCAGTGCAAGTATTTAGAACTAACCGCTCATGTATTGTTAAAGACTTTAAGGTGAAAGGTCGAGGCGGAACAAGATTTTCTCCTGTGATGAAATGGGTAATGAAACAGAGAAAACGAATCCACGCTTTAGTTTACGTAACAGACGGTTATGGAGAACCAAATGTTTTGGAGCCAGAAGGTACAGATGTTATTTGGGTCGTTCCTGAGGAGTTCGATATTCCAGCGCCATTTGGAACAGTCATTCAAATAACTCGAGACGAAGAACGGGAAATACGTGCGTAAAACAAGGCCTCAATAGAGGCCTTTTTTTTTTGCTTCAGATGGGTATACTTAATTATGTATTGCGAAATTCACAAAAGAGAAGTAGACGCAAAGTACTGTAATCACCGATGCCCCCATAGATTTCTAAGGCTTCCGTCCCAGAGCGAATCGAATAAAACTCATTCGTGCAGGGACTACAACTTGTATTGTCGCGATCACAATGAAATCGATGCGGTCAAAAGGTGTGACCCAAACTTTGCCATGTTGCACGATCAGTTTGACGGGCTACACAAGACATTTTCCAAGCTTACAGAAAACCAGAGACTAGCTGCTCAAGAGCAGTATGGTAATTCATCCAAAGTGGTGTACGATTCAAGCTCTCCTAACGAGGTTAAAGCTGTAAGCAATTCTGGGGAAATGCTTAGGTATGATAGTTTAGAAGAAGACGAAGAATAGGCCACTGAGTGGCTACCTGTTTCAAAAAGGAGGCTTTATGCCAGGCGAAAATAATCAGGCAAGTGAAACTATTGAACAACTAAAAGAGGAGATAAAGAATGGATTGATTCTGCAGTCGGGTGTTAACGGAGTGGTTGAAGAAGATGAAGTTGACGTAAAAGAAAAGTTACCAGAGGAACCACTTGCAGAAAGCAAAGACAAGTTTGGGCAGAGCATCTTTGACCAAGCTTTGGCGGCAGAAAAGGAATTAGGTATAACCGAAGAAGATCGCAATCGAATCTTGCAAGAGATACTAATCAACGGTTCAGCCAAGATTAATTGTTCGGTGAAATTTGGCACGGTTGAGCTTAGGTTCGTAATTAGGACGTCGAGAGCTGGAGAGAGAGCGTTGCTTCAAAATTATTTGGACGCGGTACTTGAGGTGTCTCACACATGGAGAAATGATACTTTAGCGGAGCATTTAAGGCTGGGGCAAGTTGCGATTCACCTGACTGAATTTCAAGGGAAACCAGTGCCAGGAGAAGCCGAGTTATGGAGTCTTCGTCATTCAGTCGACGGGAAATCAACACAGCTAACGACAATCCCTGAGGATACAATTATGTTTGTATCTAAAATGAACGCAGGTGTACTTGATGTCATAGACACTAAAATTCATGCCCTACTTTTTTATCAAAACAAGATCTTGCTTGACCCAGAAGTATTGGCTGAATTAGTAAAAAACTCATAAGGGACCGCGCTGGATGGGAACGTATACAGCTGTTTTTTCGAGGGTTGTACCACAGACCAGGGTCGGTCCCTGTAACAATGTACTCACTTCAGGAGGCGGTGTGGATGGCAATAAGCGAGCACATCCGATTGGTAGAATTCCAAAAACTGCTCATGTCTTCCTTGGCTGGGCGATGGAAACCAGAGATGATAGCGAAAGAAGCGCGAACGTTGTTCGAGCTGCTATTCCCTCCGTCGAAGCAAGCTCAAGTAGAAGAGATAGTGAAAAATGCGAATATGACGCAATACTTAAAACGAGTAACCAAACAACCAATACGGCTGCGCGTCAAGAAAAAGCCGAAGGTTAAGGATATATCTAATATGCTGAATGTGATCAATAAAGCCAATCGTCCGGCGAAAAAGGTGGAAAAACCGTCCGATAACTTCTTTTTTTCAGGAAGGGACCCGGTAGGTAGTGGCAGATAATATTCAGTACGACCGGTTGGGCATGTCAGATATTACACGCGCCCTAGACCGATTAAATCAAAACTTGACAATGATGTATGCTGCTTCGACACAGCAATCGGGGCAGCAATATTTTCAAGGGGGAGTTGGTTACCAGGGGTATTCGCCAAAGGCTCCATTAAATCCATATAAACCGATGATTTCAGGTTTAACTGGGCAGGCGGCAGATGCGGCTATTGGCGGTGCTGTGGCGATGTCTGGCCCACTTGCTCCAATTACCGGAATAGTTGGAAGCGATGTGCGGGCCGCTATAGCTAGGCAGCAGATGGTTCAAAATGTTATGGGGTCAACGGCATATAGGTGGAATACACAGTTTGGTCAAGGAGGTGTGCCAAGCCAAAGAGATGTTCAGACTGTAAGTAGTCAACTTGGGCAGATGGGGCCAGGTGCGGACCTGATATTTGGGAAGGCGCAATCAATGGGCTTGATGGGGTCATCTGAAAATGTGCAGCAGTACATGCAGAGATTCAAAAAGGTGTTAGACGACACGAAAAAAATAGCCAAAGTGCTGCAAACGACGCAAGAACAAGCGGTTAACGCTATCAAAGAATTTTCAGACATGGGGTTCAAGAGTTCGCAATATGTGCAAGTTGCGAGACAGATGGAAGCGAGTGGTCGAGCTGCTGGAATATCTCCAAGCGAAATGATTGGGATAGGACGTGCTGGGGCTGGTGTAGCTAGACAGTTTGGTGTTTCTGGAACTTGGGGTGCGGGTGCTGCAACCAGTTTTGCTACAGCATATCAGCATGGCGTAAATACAGGCGCGGTCAGTTCTGAGGATTTGGCTGCAATGGGAGGCTTGAAACAAGCCTCTCTGCGTAGCACAGCTAGGGCGCAACAGTTTTTTAGGCAAGGTGAAGGTAAGGCTTTGCTTGCAGCAATGTACGCTGGAGGTGATGGCCTGATGGGGTCTGGCGGCCGACTTGATATGAACACGCTCGCTGATTACATTAGCGGAAAGACAAACCCACATGAATTAATGGGTAAAGCGTCAAGGATTATGAGCAGGGGTAAACGCGGGATGATGGATTGGATGGCTAACCAAGGGAAGATGATAAGCCAGATCTCGCCAGACATGCTGCCTTTAATCTATTCTGGTGCAGCAGCTCAAAGGTTACGTGCGGGTGGTATGGACGTCGACGAAACTAGCGTATCGTTCATGTTGCAGCGAACTATGGGGTTTGGTGAAGCAGAGGCTCGTTCAGCAGCAGGAATGTATTTTAATCCAACGTATCTTGAGGCAAAACAAAAAGAGTTGAGAAAGACGTCGGATATGAGATGGGCAGAAGCTATGACGCCGAGAGGTACTTCATGGCAGACGCTGTTGACACAAGCAACTTCCGGAGATACTGAGGGGGCAATTAAAAGTATAGGCAAGCTTGGGTTAAGAGCTGTTGGACTAGATA
>Ga0256846_1000018_pt1 | contig 89052 bp, 73 predicted proteins | sample TevniametaG_FD_189098 | JGI IMG/M metagenome (GOLD analysis project Ga0256846, IMG submission 189098) | Tube worm associated microbial communities from hydrothermal vent at the East Pacific Rise, Pacific Ocean - Tevnia | ecosystem: Host-associated > Annelida > Integument > Unclassified ...
AACCTTATTTGTCTTGTTAATGTCCAATATTGTAGTTTCTCTTGTAAAAACTCAGATTCCCGACAAAGTACGCATCCCCGCTTTTATCATTATCATTGCATCTTTTGTCACGATTGTTGAAATGATTTTGGAAGCTTTTCTTCCTTCTTTATATGAACAGCTCGGCATTTTTATTCCTTTGATTGTCGTAAACTGTGTGATTTTAGGAAGAGCCGAAGCTTTTGCCTCAAAAAACAACGTAACATCATCAATTATAGATGCTTTGGGAATGGGTATTGGTTTCACCATTGCCCTAACCGTATTAGGAATCACACGAGAATTACTGGGAAGCGGAAGTATTTTTGAAATCAAATTAGTGGCAGAAAATGCCAATACCTTTATCCTGTTTATTTTGCCTCCCGGAGCATTTATTGCTTTGGCTTACTTATCAGCACTATTCAATAGAATTACAATAAAAAATTCATAATATGGACTATATCATTATTTTAATAGCAGCAGTTTTTGTAAACAATATCGTATTATCACAGTTTTTAGGAATTTGTCCCTTCTTGGGCGTTTCCAAAAAAGTATCCACATCGGTCGGAATGTCCGGAGCGGTGCTGTTTGTGATGAGCATTGCAACGCTGGTGACTTATTTACTACACCAATATATATTAGTGCCTGCAGGACTGGAATACCTGCGTACAATCAGTTTTATCTTGGTCATTGCCGCATTGGTGCAAATGGTGGAAATTATATTGAAAAAAGTCAGCCCTCCTTTGTATCAAGCCTTGGGCGTATTTCTTCCTTTGATTACCACAAATTGCGCTGTTCTCGGCGTTGCTATTCTTGCTTTAGGTTTGGAAAACGGCAGTTTATTAAAAGCCGTATTTTTTGCCATAGCAAATTCATTAGGATTCTCGTTGGCAATGATTGTCTTTTCCAGTATTAGAGAACATCTGGAAATGGCAGATATACCCGAAGGCATGAAAGGTGTTCCTATCAATCTGTTGGTAGCCGGATTATTGTCTTTAGCATTTTTAGGATTCACAGGATTGGTGTAACACAAAAAAAAGCGCATAAATCTTTGAAACGGCAGATAATCATATTTTTTTATTTGAATTATTTTTATCAACTTTGAATAATCTAAAAATCACTGAAACCTCATTCACTAAAATCAAAGCAATGAAAAAACTAATCATCATTTTCTTGTCTTTTATCTTGTTCTCTTGCAATCAACAAAAAAAATACAGCACCGATAAACTACAAAATCAAATTGACAGCTTAGAAAATCAACTGAAACATGTTTATAAGCCGGGATTTGGAGAAATCATGGGAAATATTCAAAATCTGCATTCCAAACTCTGGTTTGCCGGAATCAATAAGAATTGGAAACTTGCAGAATTTGAAATTCATGAAATGACCGAAGCAACACATGATATCCAAATCTATCAGAAATCGAGAAAAGAGAGTGAAATGATGAACATGATAGAACCTGCTCTTGATAGCATTGGTAATGCCATTAAAATTCAAAATCAACAAAAATTCAAAAATAACTATGTGTTGCTGACAAACATTTGCAATGACTGTCACCACGCCACTCATTATGAGTTTATCGATATAAAAGTTCCTGAAAAACCTGCATTTAGCAATCAAAATTTTAAAATTTTAGATAAGTAAGCTATTGATTTACAACGATAGAACAATAAAATATAAAGTTTTTATTTATGATGAAATACAATTTCAAAGATGATTATAGTGAAGGTTGTCATCCCCACATTTTAGAAATGCTCTCTAGAACAAATTTTGAACAGCAAGATGCTTATGGAGATGATAAATACTCAAGAAAAGCCAAACAAATCATTAAAGAAAAATTGAGGCATAAACCGGCTGACATATTTTTTGTCTCCGGCGGCACACAAGCCAATTTGATTATAATTTCATCGATATTGAAACCTCATGAATCCGTTATTGCGGCTCACACAGGGCATGTCAACACATATGAAGCCGGAGCAATTGAAGCCACCGGACATAAAATCAATGCCATTGAAAGTCTTGACGGAAAAATAAACCCGGAAAATATTCAAACTGTTTTAGACAAACACAATATTATTCCACACATGGTGAAACCCAAAATGGTATATATCTCAAATTCAACCGAAATCGGATCGATTTATAAAAAATCCGAACTCTTGGCATTGTCTGAATTTTGCCAAAACAATAACTTATTCTTATTTATGGATGGGGCACGATTAGGAACTGCGCTCAGTGCAAAAGAAAATGATTTATCGCTTTCAGATATTGCAAAACTCACAGATGTTTTCTATATCGGCGGAACCAAAAACGGGGCACTTATCGGAGAAGCCATTGTGATCAGCAACAAAAAACTACAGGAAGATTTTGGATATCAACTCAAACAAAAAGGCGCCTTGTTGTCTAAGGGGAGATTGCTCGGAATACAATTCTTGGAACTATTCAAAGATGATTTGTTTTTTGATTTGGCACAACATGCCAATCAAATGGCATTGAAATTGGTTCAAGACATTCAAAATCTGGGATATACTTTTTTGATCAAGCCGGAAACCAATCAAATATTTCCCGTTTTTCCAAACAAACTCATCAATCGGTTGGAAAAGAAATATGGATTTCATATTTGGAAAAAAACAGATCAAAATCACTCCGCCATCAGGCTGGTAACTTCTTGGGCTACAAAAGAAACTGCCATAAATGAATTTCTATTGGATTTGGAAAAAATTGCAAAAACTTAAAAAATAATTGTTAACTTTACGACATTATTGTTTTTGTATCTGACAAAACAACAATAATTCAATTAACAACGCAAAAATTATTATTATGTCATTTCTTGCAAAATTCTTTTTAGACGACAAGGAATATAATATCCTTGAATGTGCTTATGCACTACACCAATCAGCAGACAACAACGGAAGACCGGTTGGCAGTCCGAAAGGAGGGCAAATCAATCTTGTTTTGAAATCTGACGGAGAAACCAATTTGTTTCACTGGATGAAAGAACCTGCCATGTCAAAAAGCGGATCTATTGTCTTTTATAAAAACGATGCCATGTCACATCAAATGGTTCTGGAATTTGAAAATGCTTTTTGCATAAACCTTATGGAAAAATTTGTTGCAAACAACCAAGAACCCATGAAAACCACATTGATTATCTCTGCACAAAGCATCAAAGTGAACAAACTTGAATTTAAAAACCTTTGGGGAATAGGATAAACATTAAAACAATTTGAAATGATTACAATTTTTGAAGACTCAATTTGGGACGGATACAACAACAAGTGGATTCTCAGAGATCACATTATGGAGGATATATTAAAATATTCCCCATACAGTCCCTTACACGGCATGATGCAAAGCGAAAATCATAATCCGCCAAAAACACACAAAGTGGAACAAGGAGAGACCTATTGGTCTATTGCCCAAGAATATGGTGTGTCTGTGCAACAATTGCGAAATTGGAACGGATATGAAGACACGGAAATTCCTGTTGGAGCAATATTGATTGTCTCCAACCCCATTGACACGGCAAAAATTCAAAACGATGCGCTTGCTGCCATGGCGCAAGTGCCATCTTTGCAAATTCCGGATCCCGAGCCTGAGCCTTTTCACAGAGGAAGCAGCATTGACTGCCACGGACACGGCATGAATTTTAACTATGGAAGCGATGACTATGCCTTTGGAAGATGCTTGCACAAAGTAGGGCAATGGATCAATGAACACCTGATGCCCGGAACCGGAACATTTTGGACAAACGGACCCTCCGGAGGCGGATGGGACCATCAAAACGATTGGCCACACAAAAAAGGGGCGAATTGGGATATTGAAACAGACGGATTATTCACTTTAATGGGAGGATTTAAAAAAACACCTTTTGGTTCAGATCGTGTTTCAGACAGAATGTCAAAACTAACAAACGCCATGAATCTTTTTGAACAAACCAAAAAAGAAATTGAAGATTATGTCAATCATGGTTCTGTTGGGTTGGATTTAGAAAAGTTATCATAAACCATTGTATATCAAATGTATAAGACAGGAGCTGAATAGCAAAATAAAATTAATTTTTTATTTTAAACAACACATAAGCGCTTGCATGTATAATTCTTTTTAATTTTTTATTTTTCCCAAGATTTACCTGCATATCTTGAAAAAGAATTTTCATTTTGCAATCATCATATTCCTCTTCTACGAAAAAGACATCTTGCGACACCTGATATTTTTCCTTTTGTTCAGCCAGCAAATTCAATAAAGGCTTTAAATCTATCTTATGCACAAGGCTGTCTTGCTTTAAAATGAGCAGCATATTCCCGCTGACTGTGTCAAGACTAAAATCATAGCTTCTCGTTTTATGATTGTTTTTTTCACTACCCGATATTTTATGATCTGTCAACATGATTTGTTCAAAATAATCATATCCTTTAATATCAATAGGAAAATCTCCTTTTAAGTTATAATAAACATATGGACTGTCTCGCCTGATTTTAGCAGCATCTACTAGCTTTATTTTCAGGCTGTCACTTATTTTACCGGCAATTTGCCAATAAGATACACCATCAAAAACGTCATCCGGATTATAGCCCAGAGATGCACTTAGTCTGTCTAATGCTTTTCTTTTTGCCAAATATTGTATAATTGATTCAAAATCATCTTTTTCTTTATATTTCACCTTAAAATCTTTGGCTTTCATTTCACGAAACAAGTTGTCAAACCGACCGGCTTGGCTGCGTATTGACACGGAAAACATACCCCAAAAACCAAAAGAAACCAACAAGCTCAATATGGCAAGCGATGTGAAGAAATAGCGTATTTTTTTTCTCTTGCTAAACAAAATATATAAGGTCATTCCCGTAATCCACAGAGCAATAATCAGCACCAGATATCTGTTTTCCGTAATGCCATAATCTGAAATACGTTTTGAAATGGCGACAAACAAAAGCAGAATCATGGGTAATAAGGCATAATAGAACCAAGGATAAAACTTTTTAATCAAACCGGATTCAATTGTTTTTCTCACGGGATTTACCAAAACATGAATAATAAATCCAAGCACGGACAAAGCAATAATCAGATAAGAAACCCAACCTTTCGGCAAATTCCATTTGATGAGAATTTTAATGCTGTAGGCATATAATATCACCAAATAGAGCACGGTTAACGGAATCAGAATATACTTTATAAAAAAAACCAATGCTCTCGGATAGTCAATTTTTGTTTGTTGATGAATATTTATGGGAGCCTCTGCCAGAAATATCCATGTATTGACCACACCTACACAGAGAATGAACAATTCAAAGTATCGCTCTTCTTTGATTTCAAACTTAAATAGATACTTTAACGCCAACATGGCTAAAACCAAACCCAAGTAGAGCACCATTGAAAACAAAACACTTATGGAAATAGACCTGAAAATATTCTTAAGATAATTCCAATAGGCATGCTTATTCCATCTGTAAACAAAGGGAGAAAACAAAATAAAAAGATGACCGGAAATAAAAAACAACACAAATCTATAGGGCAAAATTATATTGTCAAAACTGTCCGTATCATCCGGCAAAGTCAAATAATAAATCAGTGATAAAACCAGCGGAATGCCCAACAGCCAATTTTTATTTTGTGCGTCCCGCTGCTGATAATCATGCACCAACAAACGTGTTGCAATCAGCCAGCTTAAACCTAAAACAAACGTAAGAATCACCTTGATATAGCTGAATTCCACATTCCGGTCTATTTTTTGATCTATAAACCAAATGGTATAAAGGGTTCCAAAGATTGCCCAAAGCACACTTATCGGAAACCGTTTGAAAGCATCTCGGGCATTGGAGAATATCTCATGCAAAGAGGATAATATTTTCATATGTTTAAAATTTTGTAATTAGTTAAAAATGAAGCTATTCCAATCCCGATTCTTATCAGGAGCACATATGGAACCGCTTCGCTCTCTCATGATTCAAATAATTTCTGTTGTTAAAATAAATTGTAGCATCCAAAATTTATTCCAAATAGACGTATATCTTTACTTTTTTATTCAAAGGTAGAATTTTATTCACAAATATGTGTGTTACAACAAAATCTTGTGTTTTAAAAAAAAGAATATTTAGCCAAAGATTACACAAAGAATATTATGTGCTATCTTTGTGAAAAGTGGATTCTGTGTTTAAAAAACAAAACAATAAATGAAAAATTGAAGTTTTGAATGTTTTTTTGTGCTTTTTAAAAAGCTTCTCAGGGAGAAAAAGACAAATTTTCAAGCTCTAAAATGCAGTTTTTCACGAAAAAAATACAGTTTATCCTTCTAAAAATGCAGTTTTTACAGAAAGATTTTTTTGATTGAATTTTTTGTTCCAACTTTGTTTCAAAGTTGGAAAAAAATATGGCTTCGGCTTAAAAAAAAATTTTATTCCAAGAAACTGCGCAGTTTCAATTTTAAAATCGGCTTATAAAGCCGGACAAATGGCTAATATCTAACACTAAAATTGAAACCACCATGAAAAAAGCATTTTATCTATTCGTATTTGTATTGTTCACACAAACTGCAATAACTTTTGCTCAAGGCAATAAAACTAATTTCAACAATAATACCCAAACATCCAAACAGATTCAAATCAACACACAAACCGGCTATGATTGGGGAGATGAAGGAATTAGTGATGACGATGACGACGAAAATGAAAAATAAACCAGCTTGTATAAGTAAAACTTTTTTACTAGGGAGTTATTTATAAAATAATTCCCTATTTTTATGCAAAAATTTTCAATGCGCCCAAAAACAATCCTTTTGTTTTTATCGATAAGCTTTGTACTTATTTGCAATTCTTGCAAACAGCAAACAGATTCCAATAATCCAATACAACCCCAAAAAGATTCTTTGGCAACAGCACTTTATCAAAAAGGGCAACTGTTTCATAAAAAAAATCAAAGAGACAGCGCTTATTATTTTCTTAATCGTGCTCTAAAAATATTTTTAAGCCGAAAAGATTCTACCCATATCAACAAAACTTATTATGCGCTTTCTTTACTTGACTATGAAAACTCCGATTTTCCGGTTACGGAATATCATTGCGTAAGCACTTTGCAATATACACGGGCAGATAATCTAAAACGCAGGGCAATGGTATATAATATTCTAGGACTCACCTCATATAGAAAAGAGAACTATCAAGAAGCCATTGCCTATTATCAAAAAATCAAGAATTTATATGTCGAAAATTTCGATCAATACCCGAGCAGACAACAAAATTATTATAACAACTTAGGGCTGATTTATAAAAACATGAAACAATATGACAAAGCCATTTTTCATTTTAATCAAATCTTGAAAATGGACAGCCTGCAACAAAAAAGACCGGTTATCTATGCCCGTGCTTTGGACAACAAAGCTTGGATTTTATGGTTAAAAGGAAACACCGAACAAGTTTTTGAATTGTTGCAAAAAGCAAAAAGCATCAGAGAACAAACAGAAGACAAAGGAGGAATCATTATCAGCAATTTGCATCTGGCAGAATATTATCACAAAAACAACCGAAACAAACTTGCCAAACAGCATGCCGAGACTGCACTCAACATCAGCGAAGAAATCAAAAATTTGGAAGAAGAACTTCATGCTTTGTCTTTGTTGGCGGAAATCAATCCTAAAAACTCTCTCTCCTATTTCAAAGACTATAGAAAGCTCAAAGACAGCCTGATCAAAACTGAACGCTATTTCAAGGAACAAGCCGCCAGAATTCGTTATGAAAGCTATGAAAAACAACAAGAAATCAATGACAAAGAAGCACAAATCATTCGAAATAAAAGAAACATAAAAATTGCTTTGGCATTTATGGGGCTAATTCTTTTTGCGGCAATTATATTGTTTTTTCAAAAAAGAAAAATTGCACAACACAAAAGACAAATTGAAGAGCATAACAAGGTGCTTGAAGCACAAAAAAAACTAATCGAAAATCTGCAAAGAGAACTGCATCACCGCATTAAAAATAATCTTGCCATCATAGACACATTCATCGAGGTAGCGAAAGACGATTTTGAAGACGAAAATTTTATAGATAAACTCACAGAGCTTCAAAACAGAATTCAGAGCATCAACGAATTGCACAGACAACTCTATAAAAGTAAAGATATCACACTAATCAATTTGAATGACTATGTCAAAACACTTGTTGGCAATATCCAAGAATCTTTCCCCGACAACAAAATCACGATTACACAAAACATTGATGATAAATTAAAATTCAGTGCAGACGAATCCTTTGCCATCGGGCTGATTATCAACGAATTTCTAACCAACTCATACAAATATGCTTTTGATAATAAAACCGGAAATATCCGAATTGAAATAAGCCAGAATAACCAAGTGCGCACATTGCAACTATCTGACAACGGCAAAGGATTGCCCAAAGATTTTGATATTGAAACCTCCACTTCATTCGGCATTCGTATGATGCAACTTTTGAGCCAACAATTAAAAGCTGCTTTTGAATTGGATGGAAAAAACGGCACATCTTTGCGCATTCAATTAAAAAAATAAAACCATATCAAAATCATTATTTCGTCTCTAAACCACAGAGTAAATATAATTTGCACTGAATATTTGCCCCATGACTAAATAAAAATTGAACAGCTATTTATAAAGCTTATTCATGTTCGTTTTTAAAAAAGTCAATATGTTAATAATATTAAAATTCTTGCTTCCCCGATGAGTTTTTGCTAATTTCGTCTTTTTTTGAAAGATTATTCATCATGAAAGAACATATCACAAAAGATCACATTCTGATTGTAGAAGACGAGGCTTTGCTCTATGAGCGCATGCGTAGAATTCTACTAAAAGAAAACTATTCCATTGACATGTACACCCCGAGTGTTGATGAAGCCTTGCAAAGAATCAATGCCAAACGCCCTGATCTTGTTCTGTTGGATATCAATCTTAACGGAGAAAAAACAGGTCTTGATTTAGGAAAACTCTTATCTGAAAAATTTGACATTCCGTTTATCTACGTAACCTCTTTGGATGATGATGAAACTTTTAAAAAAGGTTTAGACACAAAACATGAGAATTTTATTGTAAAGACCAAGCCTAGACTAAATGCCAAAGATATCATACGCGCCATCCAAACCATCTTGAATAAAAATGAATCTAGAAGAAATGTTCAAAATCGAGAAGGATTTCTTGCGCTTACTGATTTTCTCAGCAACATTCAAGATAAAGGCATGAGAAGTGTTTCAAAAGCTCCGATTAAATTTGAAAATATTGTTTTTATTTCCAAAGACATGTATCTCGATAAAACCAGAGAAAAAAGAAGGCTGCCCAACAACTACCTTTGGCTTCAAACCGATATGGACGATAAAATATTTTTCGTCCAAGGAACACTCAGAAATACATTGAAACAATTGCCTTCAAATTTTATCAGGATAAGTAACAGCTTTATTGTCAATTTAACACACAAAAATTTTAAAGGATATGTCAGTAAAGAACGCCTTTTGGTGTCCGAACAAATACTAAACATCGGTAGAGCCTACTCATCAGAAGTCAGAAAACAGATGAAAATATTCTACAATTGATAAACCTGTTTTCAACAATTGACGTTTTTGACTCTTTTTTTATCTGATTTCAGCTAATTCCTGAGGTGAAAAAATGCGCTTTTTTAATCTAAAAAAGCAGTTTTTCATTCAAAACATACAGTTTTTCATTTTAAAAATGCAGTTTTTCATTTTTTTTTGGGCACAAAACACACACCATCTAACTTGCAAATAGAAATGGAAGGTATCTCAAAATATTCAGGTTGAGATAATTTTCGGATGCATAAAAATGTTTTGAAAATAAAATTATTTTACATATCAGTGGTTGCTCTATTGCTCAGTTCTTGTAATTCTAACAAGGTTAAGTTTAATAATAAGTTTGTCAAAGTGTTTCGTGGCGATAGACAATTGAATGCTTATTTTTTTGATTTCAACCGGACAATCATCTTCACCGAAAAAGATGATAAGGTTGTACTAAACGATGAAAGTGGCTATAAAATATTCGGAAAATTAAAAGATGGTGCCATTCAATTTGACAACGGATGTAAAATAAAATTTCATGAAGACGAAAGCATTGAAAAAATTTGCAAAACCGAACAATATGCACGCACTGTGAAATACTGGCCGATAAGAAAAGTAAAAGAATATTTGAGCTCAAAACAATATGCAGAATATAAAGAATATATCAATTCATCTGTATCCTCTTTAACAGACGGCTACTACACCATTCCGGATTCGGAGTGGCTGAACGAAGCAGACAGGGCACGAATAAATCAAGAAAAAAAAGCACAAAATCCATACTATCCTTTTATGAGTTTCGGAGATTTTAACGGAGACGGAATATTGCCGGATATTGCAGTAATCGCAACAAACCAAGCCTTATCCGATCTATATAAAAGCGAAAATACAATGTTGTTTGTTTTTCATGCAGGAATAAAAAAACCCGTAATGAATACGGATATTGTTTATCCTTGGATTGAAGATGAAAATATATTTAACAATACGGAAACAGCAGAAACCGGAAAGCAAATAAAAACCTATAAAAGTTCTAGCGAGATGAGTAGTCTCTATTGGAATGGCGATGAATATGAAAATAAATAGTGTATAGTCAGAAGTGGTGTTTTGAAAACAACATCCCCATTTATTTTGTTACTTTGAGTAATTGTCAACCTAACAACCAAAACACCACCGACGACTGTATCTTTGAAAATACAGCAGCAACACAACGGATGATGAAGCATGATTTATTTGTCACTAAACGGGTACCCTAAAGTGGCGTTTGTTTATAGTTAAACCAAAACAACTTTTGTAGAATTGTTTTGCGAGTTTGTGTGTAATCAACGGTGGCGCACACCTTATTTTGTTTTTTAATATCCTATCTTATTCTTAAAAGGCGCAAAAAGGGAAATTAAAAACAAAGCACTGCCGTTGATTCTTTTTTTGATTGCAGGATTCAACATCGCTAAATATTTTATCTTACTTTTGCCGTCAATTAATGAACATTATATGGGAATCAAAGAAGAAATTGCAAAAAGAAGAACATTTGGCATTATTTCACACCCCGACGCCGGAAAAACCACATTAACGGAGAAGCTGCTGTTGTTTGGCGGAGCCATTCAAGAAGCCGGTGCCGTGAAATCAAACAAAATAAAAAAAGCGGCAACTTCCGACTTTATGGAAATTGAAAAACAAAGAGGCATTTCCGTGGCAACCTCTGTATTAGCTTTTTACTATAAAGACAAAAAAATCAACATCTTAGACACTCCCGGGCATAAAGACTTTGCCGAGGATACCTACAGAACCTTAACCGCCGTTGATAGTGTTATCGTGGTGATTGACGTGGCAAAAGGAGTCGAGGAACAAACCGAAAAACTGGTACAAGTCTGTAGAATGAGAAATATTCCTATTATTGTTTTTATCAACAAACTCGATCGTGAAGGAAAAGACGGTTTTGAATTACTCGACGAAATTGAACAAAAACTCGGACTGCACGTAACTCCCTTGAGTTTCCCTATTGGTATGGGAGCAGATTTTACGGGAGTTTATAATATTCGGGAACAAAAAATAAAACTCTATTTCGGAGAAATAAAACAACAAATATCCGAATCGGAAGAAATTAAAAATATTGATGACCCCCGACTTGCAGAACTCATTGGAACTGAAAAAGCAGAAGAGCTCAAAGATAATTTGGAACTAATTGAAGGTGTCTATCCGAGTTTTGACCACAAAGCCTATCTCAGCGGAAATCAGCATCCCGTTTTTTTTGGTTCGGCACTCAATAATTTTGGTGTGCAAGAACTTCTGGATTGCTTCATAGAAATTGCTCCGCAACCGCAACCAAAAGAAGCCAATACCAGAATTGTGCTCCCTGAAGAAAACAAAATGACCGGATTTGTATTTAAAATACACGCCAATCTCGACCCCAAACATAGAGACAGAATTGCTTTTGTGAAAATTGTGTCCGGAATTTTTAAAAGAAATCAAGCCTACTATCATACCAAACTGAAAAAAAACTATAAGTTCTCCAGTCCAAACACATTTTTTGCACAAAAAAAACAGGTTGTTGATGAATCTTTTCCGGGAGATATCGTAGGGCTACACGATACCGGAAATTTTAAAATCGGAGACACTTTCACTGAAGGGGAACAATTAAAATTCAAAGGAATTCCGAATTTTTCTCCCGAACATTTCAGATATATCAACAATGCCGACCCCATGAAATCCAAGCAACTTGCAAAAGGCATAGACCAACTGATGGACGAAGGGGTGGCACAGCTTTTTACGCTTGATATGAATGGAAGAAAAGTCATCGGAACCGTCGGTGCATTGCAATATGAAGTTATTCAATACAGACTGGAACACGAATATGCCGCCAAATGTACTTATGAACCCCTGAGTGTCTATAAAGCCTTTTGGATTGAACCTGAAGATGCATCAAATGAAGAATACAAAGACTTCATTCGTGTCAAACAACGCTATTTGGCAAAAGACAAATATGGAAAACAAGTTTTTTTGGCAGATTCTCCTTTCTCTTTTGAAATGACCAAAACCAAATATCCCGGCATTAAATTACATGAAAAATCAGAATTTTGATTCGTGTTAAATCTGAGATTGTAATATTTCAGACATGAAAAATTAATTTTTCAAAAATATTACAACCAGATTTTTCGGCACGATTTTAGTTGACCAACCTATTGAAATAATTCCTATTTTTGCACAGAATTTTATAAACCTATAAAAATTAAAACATATGCCAGTAGTAGTAACTGATCAAACTTTTGACGAAGTTGTCTTAAAATCCGATAAACCGGTTGTGGTTGATTTCTGGGCCGTTTGGTGTGGTCCTTGTAGAATGATTGCTCCCGTGATGGATCAATTGGAGAAAAAATACGGAGAAAAAATTGTCGTTGCCAAAGTTGACGTGGATAAAGAACAAAAATATGCCGCAGAATTTGGTGTGCGCAATATCCCAACGGTTTTGGTTTTCCAAAATGGAGAAGCCATTGGAAGACAAGTGGGTGTTGCCCCCTTTGATGTCTTTGACAAAGCACTTTCTCAACTAGTTGAATAGATTTTGAAAACAATTTATATAAAAACGGCGGCTCAATGAGCCGCCGTTTTTATACTTAATGGTATAATATTTATTTTTTCTTTTTTGCCATTTCATCTGCCATCAACAGTGCATTATATGCATTGACAATTCTTCCCGATTTAGACAGCTTGCTGAATTTAACCAGTTTTGCTTCTCCTTTATAATCATCTTCTTGTGGAGAAATCACTTCAATTTGGGGAGCAAGACCCGAATCCATAATGATATGTTTCACTTCAGATGCAGACAATTCGGGATATCTTGAACGAATCAATGCCGCAACACCGGCAGCATCAGGAGATGCCATGGATGTTCCTTGCAAAAATTTGAACTCTCCAAATGGAACCGTGGCATAAATCTTTTGTCCGGGAGAAAAAATATCAACGGTTTTGTGTCCGTAGTTGCTGAAAGATGCCACCATATCTGCTCCATAATTCGGACCAATGGCTCCTATATTCAAGAAATTGTCAACAAATTCTTTCCCATTATCTCCATCATTCGGATAACTCATTCTATCGCCTAATTTGTCCATATCTTTTCCATCATTTCCTGCTGCGTTCACAATCAACACATCATGTTCTTCTGCATATTTAATAGCATCCCAAACCCATTCTTTATGAGGTGAAAAATATTTTCCAAAGCTTGTATTAATCACTTTTGCTCCGTTATCAACTGCATAACGAAAAGCCAAAGCAACATCTTTGTCATATTCGTCTCCGTCAGGAACGGCACGAACAGACATCAATTTCACATGATCGGAAACACCATCACCACCAATACCGTTATGTCTCACTTGTGCAATGATTCCTCCCACATGTGTGGCATGCAACTCGTCTGCATCCGGAGGAATTACATTCGGATTTCCATAATCTCTATCGTTGAAATCATCAGGATTATCTCCTTGGATACGTCCATTAAAATCAACATTTAAATTATATTTCATTTGACCATCTACATAGTGTTGAAAAGCTTTCAGTCTGTCGGGCGTCAAACCTCCCAAGAACATTTGTTTGGCACGCATCAGCGTTTTATCATCTGTTTTAATTCCTTCAACCGCTTCTTTGGTCAGCTTATCTGTTTTCAAATATTTTTTCATTGCTTCAAAACCGGGATTTGCCACTGCCTTCAATCCGTTTAGTCTTTTTTCCAATGGTTTCATCTCTTTCAGTTTTTTTGCCAATACTTTTTCTGCTTTTTGATACATCTTGAACATATCTTTATCGGCAACAGAGACATCATCAATGGTTTTGTCTTTCCATTGTGAACGATATTTTGCTACGATTCTGGTCATTTCCAATTGTTCAGGTCCGGCCATTTTCCCGTCTTTGGCACCTAAAAAATTCCATCCGTGCACATCATCAACATAACCGTTTTTATCATCGTCAATGCCATTTCCGGGTATCTCATCTTCATTGGTCCAAATCACATCTTTCAAGTCAGGATGATTGATATCCATTCCTGCATCAATCACAGCAACGATAATATCATGGGCAGGCTTGTCTTTTAAAATGGTTTTATAAGCCAATTCCACACTCATTCCCGGATAGTGACTATCCATCGGATTGGTTAATTGCCAATTTTTTAGTTGCTCATCTTTATAAACACTTCCTATCATTTGAGGAAGTGGCTCAAAGCCTTTTTCTTTCACCGCTTGTTCTGCAGGTGCCTTGGTGGCTACTTTAGTGGAACTACAACTTGCCATTGTCAATCCTACGACTAAAGATAAACCGAGTAGTTTTAATTTATTCATATCTGTTTGTTTATATTAATTAAAAATTTCTTCAAATTTAAAGGTTTTATCCAAACGAACTCCTTTTTCGGTGTGTTTTAATGTACAGAGTTCGTGATATGGGTCATGTTCTAGAAATAAAAACCATTTTTCGTCGGCAGCTCGGGCAAAAATTTCCTGCCTTTCTGCAATAGTCAACAATGGTCTGGTATCATATCCCATCACATAGGGCAAAGGAATGTGTCCAAGCGTGGGTAAAAAGTCTGCCATATAGACAATTTTTTTGTCTTGATATGAAATCATCGGAAGCATTTGTTTTTCCGTATGTCCGTCAACAAATAACACATCAAAATTTAGATCGGAACTGCTTGAAACTTTGGTTTTATCCGGTGTTGCTATAAAATTCAATTGACCGCTCTCTTGAATCGGTATAATATTTTCTTTTAAAAAACTGGCTTTTTCTCTGGGATTGGGATATACTGCCCAATGCCAATGCAAATCATTTGACCAGAATTTTGCATTCTTGAAAGCGGGTTCATAAAATCCTTTTTGATTTTTTATAATGGAGCCTCCACAGTGATCAAAGTGCAAATGTGTCATGAAAACGTCGGTGATATCATTCCGATGGAAACCGTATTTTTTTAAGGTCTTATCAAACTCATTTTGTTTAGAAGGTTTATAGTAGCCAAAAAATTTTTCAGATTGCTTATCTCCCATGCCGGTATCAATCAAAATCAGTTGATTTTCATTTTCAATCAATAGACTTCTGGTGGTCATTTCAATCAGATTATTTTCATCAGCCGGATTTGTGCGTTGCCAAATTGTTTTGGGCACAACACCAAACATGGCTCCTCCATCCAATTTAAAATCACCGTGAGATATTGTATATAATTTCATAGGTGTAAAGATAAAATTTCCAACCGACAAAAATAAGTGCCTTAACTAAATTTTAACGAGTAACAAACAAATTTACATCAAAAAAAAATAGATAATCCGAGTTTGAAAAAAATTTCAAAAGAATGAATTTTATATTTAAGAAAATCGCTTTTTAAAATAAACTTTTTGTCCTTCTCTTTTGATGATAAAATAAACAAGTTGCTCAATCAAATTTTCCATATTCGAAAAATCGAGTTGATTCATATGTTTTTCGGGAATATCGATACGATACATAAGATTGCTGAATAAATCAGCATAATTTGTGATCAAAGTTTCAATGAAAAATTTTAAATGATTGATTAAATCTTCGGCAGAATCAACCGTGGAAAACTCATCTGTATCAATGCCTGACATCTGAATATCTTTCTTGATTTGTTTTACCAAATCATCAAATAGCTCCAATTGTTGTTGTGTGACTAAATATTTTGTAGTTCTCCGGACAATTTCAGACATTAGTCATTCAATTTAAGCACAGCCATAAATGCAGATTGCGGAATTTGGACATTGCCCACTTGACGCATACGTTTTTTTCCTTTCTTTTGTTTTTCCAACAGTTTACGCTTTCTGGTGATATCTCCGCCATAACACTTTGCTGTCACATCTTTTCTCAAAGCTTTGATGGTTTCTCTTGCAATGATTTTTGCTCCGATTGCCGCTTGAACAGGAATATCAAATTGTTGTCTGGGAATTAATCCTCGAAGTTTATGCACCATTTTTTTTCCAATATCATATGCATTGTCTGCATGAACCAAAGCTGAAAGCGCATCTACCGCTTGTCCATTAAGCAAAATATCTACTTTCACCAATTTGGACTTTCTCATGCCTATCGGATGATAGTCAAATGAAGCATAGCCTTTTGAAACCGTCTTAAGCCGATCATAGAAATCAAATACAATTTCTGCCAAAGGCATATCAAACGTAAGTTCTACACGTTCCGGAGTCAAATATACTTGATTTTTGATTTCTCCGCGTTTTTCTAAAGCCAAAGTCATAATGGCACCGACAAAATCGGACTTAGTAATGATGCTCGCCTTGATATAGGGTTCTTCAACCCTGTCTAATTTAGAAGGATCCGGCAATTCTGACGGATTGGTTACTAAAATTTTTTTATCTACGTGTTTTTTGGTATAAGCATGATAAGAAACGTTGGGAACTGTTGTGATGATGCTCATATCAAACTCTCTTTCCAAACGCTCTTGAATGATTTCCAAATGCAACATACCGAGAAAACCCGCTCTAAATCCAAAACCCAGTGCGGCAGAGGATTCCGGCTCAAAAGTCAAACTGGCATCATTCAAACGCAATTTTTCCATGGCTGTTCTGAGTTCTTCATATTCATCGGTTTCCACCGGATAAATTCCTGCAAACACCATGGGTTTGACATCTTCAAAACCCTCAATGATCTTTTGTGTAGGATTATTTGCATCCGTTATCGTATCTCCGACTTTCACTTCTCTGGCATCTTTTATTCCGGAAACCAAATAGCCTACATCGCCGGCACTAATAACATCTGTTGGCAATTGTTTTAATTTCAAATAGCCGACTTCATCAGCATTATAGGTTCTGTCTGTTGCTACAAATTTCACGCGTTGTCCTTTTCTGATTTGTCCGTCTAAAACTTTAAAATAAACTTCAATACCTCGATAAGAATTATAAACGGAATCAAAAATCAAAGCTCGCAAGGGCTCTCCGGAGTCTCCTTTGGGCGCCGGAATTTTTTCAATGATAGCATCTATAATTTCATCCATTCCTTCACCCGTTTTGGCACTTGCCCAAATCACATCTTCAGGAGTGCAACCCAACAAATCCACAATTTCATCGGTGACTTCGTGCGGGTTGGCACTTGGCAGGTCAACTTTATTCAATACCGGAATAATTTCCAAATCATTTTCCAATGCCAAGTATAGATTTGAAATTGTCTGCGCCTGAATACCTTGCGCTGCATCCACAACCAAAAGTGCTCCTTCACAAGCCACAATTGCTCTGGAAACTTCATAAGAAAAATCTACGTGTCCGGGTGTGTCGATCAAATTTAACTTATAAGAGTTTCCTCTGTGCTTATAGTCCATTTGAATAGCATGACTTTTTATGGTAATGCCTCGCTCGCGTTCCAATTCCATATCATCCAAAACTTGGTCTTTCTTTTCCCTGTCTGTAATGGTTCCCGTAAATTCCAACAATCTGTCAGCTAAAGTGCTTTTGCCATGATCAATATGGGCAATGATTGAAAAGTTTCTGATGTTCTTTATTTCTGCCATTATTCCGCTTCGTAATTTGTCGCAAATATACACAAAAAAAGCCGCTTCTTCGAGCAGCCTTTTTTATGAATAATATATTTGATCTTGTTTTATCTACCTCCTAAAAATTTCTTTCCGAAGTTGAAAACATCATCAATGATGCTTCCGTCATTATCTTGATCAATCAATTTTTCAATGAAACTTTGATGTTCTTCCGCTTGTTTTTGTCCGCCAAGCATACCGCCTATGATATTGCCCAAATCCATCGGATTGGAAACATTGGACTGACGTGTTTGTTTTCCTAACATGCCCATCACCATTGGTGCTGCCATTTTCAGAATATTCATGGCAGAGCCTAAATCAATCCCACTGGATTTGCTCACGGCTTTTGCCACATTTTCTTGTTTGTCTCCCAAAACATGACCCAATATTTTCCCGCCGTCTTCCATCACATCATCATTTACATTTCCGCCGCCGAAAATATCCATTACGCTGTCTAAAATACCTCCGTCATGTTTTTTGGTCAAAGCTTCCATCAAACCTGATGCGGTATCCGGATTTGAAGCTTTGCTTTTTAAAGCTCCCATTAACATAGGAAGCGCTGCTGCAAGAGCAGATTGTGTTTTGTTAGAATCTTGTCCTAGTTGAGAACTGGCGCCATTAATAATCATCTGCCCCATAGGACCCTGAAGTAAGTCTAAAATACCTGACATAATTGTTGTTGTTTTTAAGATTAATTTTTGCTAAAGTAAATAAAATTATGTTAAAATCATAATTTGAAAAAAACAGTCAATTATTATGCCTAAATAGAATTGTTTTTGATAAATTGGTTGAAAATTTATTTCAATGAAAAAATTATCTATCAATCTGAAAAACATTTTATTATCTCTGCTACTGTTGTTGCTTGGTTCGTCTTGCAGCTCCACCAAAAATATAACTACCGATACATCGACGACAGACGACCATCAAATTTCGGTGAACTTGATTCAGGTTAATGATGTTTATGAAATTGCTCCGCTTGAAGGCGGAAAATCCGGTGGCATGGCAAGGGTAGAAACCATTCACCAACAGATATTAAAAAAAAATCCGAATACGCTCTTATTTATGGCGGGAGATTTTCTCAACCCATCTCTAATCGGCACCATGAAATATCAAGGAGAAAGAATTCGCGGAAAACAGATGGTCGAGGTGATGAACAAAATGTGTTTTGATTTGGTTGCTTTCGGCAATCATGAGTTTGATTTGAAATATAAAGATTTGCAAAAACGGCTTGATGAATCCGACTTTCCTTGGCTGCTTGGAAATGCATTGTTGGTGAATGATACAAACACAACTCCTTTTTATAAAACAAAGGATGGAGAAAAATATGCCATTCCGAAAACCTATGTTATCAAATTAAAAGACAAGGATGGCACCGAGCTGAAACTGGGATTTTTCTCTGAAGTGGTGAATTCCAATCCTAAAGACTATGTCAGATATTTGAATCCCTTTGAACAAGCTGCTAAAGATTTTAACAGCTTGAAAAACAAAACAGATTTGGTTATCGGTCTCACACACCTGAATAAAGAAAACGATCTTAAAATTCTCGACATGCTTCCCGATGTTCCGCTGATTATAGGCGGACATGAACATTACAATATGCTGCTCACGGCAAAATCAGGTGGAAAAGTTGCCAAGGCAGATGCCAATGCAAAAACTTTATATATTCATCATATCGACTATAATACGCTCACAAAAAAATATAAAATTTCATCTAAACTAATTACTATTGATGACAGTATTGAATGTGATCCTGATGTGAAAAAAATTGTTGATAAATGGCAAAACATCATGATGAAAAAAATATCCGGTGTTGCGGAAAATCCAAATAGGGTTACAATGACGGCAACTCAAGCTTTGGATGCCAGAGAAAAATCCATCAGACATCATCAAACCAACTTTGGCAAACTCATTACGGATGCCATGCTTTTTACATCAAAAAAGAATGCAGAACTTGCCTTTTTGAATAGTGGCTCTATCAGAATTGACGACAAAATTTCAGGTGAAATTGTTGCCATTGACTGGTTCAGAGCCATGCCTTTCGGAGGGGGTATTTATGATGTTGAAATCAAAGGGAATCTTTTGAAACAAGTGCTGGACTACGGAGAAAATCATCCGGGAACAGGTGCCTATCTGCAACGCAGTAAAAATATCAAAAAAGCCGATGACGGACAATGGTTTATCAATGGTGTTTATCTGGACGAAAGAAAAACATATCGAGTCATCACCTCGGACTATTTGCTGAAAGGCTACGATATTCCCATGCTGAAAGAAGGTGCCGATGGCGTGCTTAGCGTAGATAAACCTAACAAAAACGATGTGCGAAAAGATATTAGAAAAGTGATAATTGAATATTTAAAAAAATAGCTATCTTTTTTGTCCAATTTCAAAAGAAACAGGCAATTCATAACGCATTCTTATCGGCTTTTCGTCGAGTTTTGCCGGTTGTATTTTCGGAAGCTGTTTCAGCGTTTTTGTCATTTCTTTTATAATTTCCGGATAGGCAGATTTAATCTCCATGTTTTCAATCTCTCCGGATTCATCAATAATAAAAGCCACGTGAACATTGACCTCTTTCTCGTCTTTAATTTTGTGTAAAACACCGGAATCAAAATGACTTTCAATAAAATTCAATAGCTTGTCATGCATACATTTCATTTGCTCGTTTGAGTGTTCACAACCCGGATATACAGGCATTTGATTCGGTTTCTGCGCCTGAATATTGTTGCTCAAAAAAAGAAAAACCATAAAAATTATGTTATAAAAATTCATTTTCATCCGTTTAAATATTTATTAAGTTTTCGAAGACAAAAGTATAAAAAAATAAGTTATTCCGGTTTACATAAAAATACGACTAATAATAAAAATGCATAGTCAAAGAACAACACCTCTCAGTTCACAATCCGGCATTTATGGTTATTTTTTATTATATTTGTGTATCGACCTGTTTTTTGAAAAAAATATGAAAAATCTATTTTATTTGCTCCTCTTGTTTGGTCTGTTTTCTTGTAATCCTAAACAAGAAAAACAGCAGACAATTCGTACTGATTTCACAAAAAAAGAACAAGATATTCTCTCTGCCGCCAGAAGAATTATCGATAGTGCTTATTATGGCACTCTGATTACTTTAGACCAAGACAATCAGCCCAAAGCACGTGTTATGGAACCTTTCAGACCAAATAAAGATTTCACTATTTGGTTGGCAACCACACCAAGAAGCAGAAAAGTGCAAGAAATCAGAAACAATCCGATTGCGACCATGCACTATTTCGATAAAAATCGTATTGGATATGTTTCGCTTATGGGGAAAGCTTTTATTATTGATGATGATAAAATCAAATCTCAAAAATGGAAAGCCGGATGGGATAGGTTCTATAAAAACCAAAAAGACGACTATTTATTGATCAAATTTATTCCGAAAACCTTGGAACTCATCAGCATTCCGGAAGGCTTTGTTGGAGACAAAAAAACATGGATGCCGCATCAAGTGAAATTTTATTAATCTATTGTGATGATCGATGAAAAAAAAATATCGAAATTCAGATGGGGATTATTTTTGCTTGCTCCCTTGATTGCACTGTTTTTTATTCTTTTTCCTGAAAGCTTAGATCCGGACAAACCCGTTATTGCCTACGCTGCCGGCATTGCCATCCTGATGTCTATCTGGTGGATGACAGAAATTGTTCCTTTAGCTGTAACGGCACTCTTGCCTGTCGCTCTTTTCCCTCTTCTGGGAATTATGAACGGAAAAGCAGTTGCCACCACTTATTTCAATCACCTTATTTTTTTATTTATCGGCGGATTTCTTATTGCATTAGCTATGGAAAGATGGCGTCTACATCGAAGAATTGCGCTTAAATTGTTGTTGACTGTCGGCATGAGTCCCGCCAGAATATTATTGGCATTTATGCTAACATCTGCTTTTTTGTCAATGTGGATATCTAACACGGCAACCACCATGATGATGTTGCCAATCTTGTTATCTATTATCTCTAAGCTCGAGGAAATCAACAGCAAAGAAGATGTGCAATGGATGGGGAAAGGCTTATTGCTTTCTATTGCTTATGCCGCCTCAATTGGCGGAATAGCCACACTGATCGGAACACCTCCAAATTTATCTTTTGTCAGAATTTTTAAAATCTATTTTCCGGATGGACCGGATATTTCATTTGCACAATGGATGATATTTGCATTCCCTCTATCCATGATACTACTGTTTATCGCCTATTTTTATCTATATCTCATTTTTATTAAAGGCACAAAAGCCAACTTCAAAAATGTGGGTAAAAGTATTATACAAGAAGAATATCAGAAGCTGGGAAAAATGAACTATGAAGAAAAATGGGTCTTGAGTCTATTTGTTGCCTTAGCACTTTTATGGCTTTTCCGCAAACCTATTTTTATAAGCAATTTTACGATTCCGGGATGGTCTGCAATGTTCTCAAATCCAAAATGGATTACTGATGGAAATGTCGCTATTTTTATCGGTATCCTTTTGTTTTTAATTCCAACAAAAAATAAAAGAAAAGGCAATTTTCTGATGGATTGGAAAACTGCCGAAAGAATTCCTTGGGGTATCATTCTGCTATTTGGTGGAGGTTTTGCGCTTGCCAGCGGTTTTAAAGAATCCGGTTTATCTTCTTATATTGGTGAGACACTCACCGGACTGAGAGATATCCATCCGATTATTATTCTACTTCTAATTACGGCAACCATTACATTCCTAACCGAATTAACTTCAAATACAGCCACCGTAGAAACCTTTCTGCCCATTTTAGCTGCTATGGCACTCGCCATAAATATCAACCCGCTATTTTTAATGATTCCTGCCACTATTGCCGGTTCCTTTGCCTTTATGTTGCCTGTTGCCACACCTCCAAATGCTATTGTTTTCGGATCCAAAAAATTAGAGGTTAAAGATATGATGCGCTCCGGTCTTTGGCTTAATCTGATTGGAATAATTATTTTAACAATAGTAGCTTATTTCTATATGACTCAGGTTTTTGATATAGATATTAATATATTACCATCTTGGGCAAAAAGTTTATAAATTCTAAACTTCTCAATAAAACAGGATTTGGTAATTTTGCCTTGTTTTCAACAAAATTCTCTTTGACTTATACAAAACAACACACTTGACTTAACACGAGTAAGGTTTTGAAAATCTGCCGAGAATAAAAAGCAAAAAGAGACCTCCCAAAAAGTTGTTATTCCGAGCAAAGCGAGGAGTCAGTAAATTGCTTCTTTATTCATCATCACTATGACAGTATATATTATCTTTTGAGATAGTCTCTTTGCTTAGTTTATATTCAATGCATATTGTTTATTTTCCGGGGCATTCTTTGATTACACTCGGCTTGATATTTTTATCTCCATAGTTTTTATCAAAGGCTTTGGCAAATTCTTTGGCTAATTTTTTTGCCGTTATTTCATAAGCATCATGATCTGCCCATGTGTTTTTTGGAATCAGAATGGCATTTGGCACATCAGGAATTTCCGTTGGAATATTTAGATGAAATAACTCATCATAAATATATTCTGCATTTTTGAGTGTGCCGTCCAGTGCGGCATCTACCATCTTGCGTGTATAAGCCAACTTCATTCTTTTCCCTACTCCATAAGGACCACCGGTCCATCCGGTATTGATTAAATATACATCGGTTTTATGTTTTTTCATTTTTTTTCCGAGCATATCTGCATAAATATCAGGATTTAAAGGCATGAATGGCTGTCCGAAAAATCTGGAAAATGTGGCTTGTGGTTCTGTGACTCCGGTTTCTGTTCCTGCCAATTTTGAAGTGTATCCCATCAAGAACCAAAACATGGCTTGATTTGAATTAAGTTTTGAGATAGGAGGCAAAACACCATAAGCGTCTGCCGTTAAAAACAGAATTGTTTTCGGATGTCCGGACTTTGAAGATTTTTTGATATTATCCAAATAATAAAGAGGATAAGATGCTCTTGAATTTGGTGTTAGTCGCGTATCGAAAAAGTCAAATTTTCCATTAGGATATAACATTGCATTTTCAATGATGGAACCGTGCTTGGTATATTTATCTTTATGCAACACCGCATCATAGATATCAGGCTCTTTTGCGTGAGTAATGTCAATCATTTTGGCATAACACCCATTTTCAAAATTGGCAACACCTTTATCTCCCCATCCATGTTCATCGTCACCCAACAGTTTTCTTTTCGGATCTGCTGATAAAGTGGTTTTTCCGGTTCCCGACAAACCCAATAATAAAGCGGCATCTCCTTCATCTCCTTCATTGGCAGAACAATGCAGCGGAAGAATGTTATGAAACGGAAGTAAATAATTCATCGTTGTGAACAACATTTTTTTCATACTTCCCATATAAGCAGAACCTATGATAACGCCTATTTTTTTATCAAAATCCGCCGCAACAGCCATATTTGTAGTCTCACAGTGAATATCATCTGCGGAGGGAACCTTAGCGTCAATTTCATCGTTAGAGAGTTTTCTCAATAGACCTTTATATTTTTTTGCTTTCAATTTATGATAAGGAACGTGAAGCAGGATAAATTCTTCATCTTTAAAAATACTTTTCTTAATATTTTTTGGCACCGGTCTGAACATATTATCTGTGAATAAAGCCGCCAAAGCACGTGTCGTAATGGTTTTAACCGGCAATGCATAGTTGACATCAGCTCCGATAACTCTATCTGTCATATACAACTTACCCGCTTGTTTGAGATAAGTTAAAGCGTCTTCAACCAATAAATTGAACGTATTTTCATCAATAGGTAAATTGTTTGGAGAACTCCAGTCAATTTTTGCCGAGGATTTCTCCCTTTTTACAATCACCGTATCTTTGGGACTTCTTCCGGTAGATTCTTTAGGAGTCCAAGTGGCTAAAGTCCCATTTTTTGAAACCAAAGCCTCCTTGTTTTGTACAGACTCTTTAATCATCGTCTTTCTTGAAGGGTTCTTGTCAATTAGTTTTGAATGCTCCTTTATAAAATGATAAATCTTCTTTCTGTTTTTCATATATCTATATTTTATTGTTAATTTATTTATTATGTTTTGTCATGATTTTTACAAAAAATCACGCCAAAACAAAACTACAACGGGATTTTAAACTCCCAACTTTATAAACTTTTTACTTTAAACTTTGAACTCGTATCCATCGGTCATCTGTCATCCTGCTTTTTTTTCTTATTTATCTATATATCTAATTTATCAGTCATGAATGTTTCATATATCTAAAATTTTGTAATTAATTATAAAATTTTTGTCCAATGCTAATGATTGTCGGAACTATTATGCAAAACGATTTTGTTTCCGAGCTCCACAAATCTAATAAATATTTTTTAAACTTAAATCTGACAATAATCTTTTTATTGTAGTCCCATTTTTTTACATTTGTTCGATAAATTCATAAATCATGAGAAAAATACTTTTAATAGGAGCCGGAAAATCTTCATCTTCGTTGATTGAATATTTAAAAAATAAATCCGTTCAAGAACAATTACATTTGACTATTGTTGATAAGAATTTGGACTTAGCTGAAAAAATTGCCGGAAATCATCCGAATATAAAATTAAACAACGTAAATATTTTTGATGACAACGAACGTCAAAACTTAATCAAAAATGCAGACATTGTCATTTCAATGCTTCCTGCACGTTTTCATATGCAAGTTGCAAAGGATGCCGTTCAGTTTAGCAAACACATGGTCACCGCTTCATATATCAGCAAAGAATTAAAAGAGTTGGACAATGAAATAAAAGCCAAAGGACTCGTATTTATGAATGAAATCGGACTTGATCCCGGAATTGATCATATGAGTGCCATGCGTGTAATAGACCAAATCAAAAATGAAAACGGAAAAATGATGCTTTTTGAATCATTTACGGGCGGATTGGTTGCTCCGGAAAGTGATGATAATCTTTGGCACTATAAATTCACTTGGAATCCTAGAAATGTTGTTGTTGCCGGACAAGGAGGTGTTGCAAAGTTTTTACACGCAGGAAAATTTAAATATATTCCATATCACAAACTTTTCAGAAGAACAGAATTTTTAGATATTAACGGATATGGTCGCTTTGAAGGGCTCCCCAATCGTGATTCTCTCAAATATCAATCCATTTACGGATTGGAAGATGTTATGACATTGTATCGTGGCACCATCAGAAGAGTAGGCTACTCCAGAGCTTGGAATATTTTTGTGCAATTGGGACTGACTGATGATACTTATATTATGGAAGATTCCGAGAATATGACCAAACGCGATTTTATCAATGCTTTTCTGCCATTTAGTCCATCAGATTCTGTCGAACTGAAACTACGTCAATATCTCAAAATTGATCAAGACGATGAGCTTTGGTTGAAATTGGAAGAACTGGATTTATTTGACAACACAAAAAAAATCGGTTTAAAAAATGCCTCTCCGGCACAAATTCTTCAAAAGATTTTAGAGGAAAAATGGACACTCAAACCTGAGGATAAAGATATGATTGTGATGTATCACAAGTTTGGATATAAGATTGATGGAGAACATAAACAAATCGATTCTCAATTGGTTGTTAAAGGAGAGGATCAAATCTTTACGGCAATGGCAAAAACGGTCGGTTTACCGGTTGGCATCGCTACCTTAAAAATCCTGAACGGAGAAATAAAAACTCCCGGAGTGCAATTGCCTATCACTAAAGAAGTTTATGATCCCATTTTGAAAGAACTGGAGGATTACGGAGTCATCTTCAATGAAAAAGAAGTTCCTTTTCAGTGCTATAACCCTAACTCTGTTGCAGGATAATAAAATATAACACCTAAAAATATAATAAAATTAAAAAAGCCCTTCAAATGAAGGGCTTAAATTCTAATTTGTTTGTTAATTATTCGCTTAACATTCTGAATTCTGTTCTTCTGTTTCTTCTGTGTTGTGCTTCAGAACACTTCACACCATCAGAGCAATTGTTCAACAATTTGGACTCTCCATATCCTTTAGCAACTAAACGATCAACAGGAATGCCTTTAGAAACCAAATATCTGACAACAGCTTGTGCACGTCTTTCAGACAATTTTTGATTGCTCGATGCTGAACCTCTTGAATCTGTATGAGAAGCAATTTCAACTTTTACACCGGCATTTTTATTGATAGCAGGAATCAATCTAGTATCAATAATTCTTTTAGCGGCTGAAGTTAATGTAGCACTTCCCAAAGGCCAGTTGATTGGTAGTGGATTATAATTAACCAGTTTACAATCAATCTTTCTCCAATTGGTCAAGCCTCCTTTACGAACCAATACTTGTTTTTTAATAGTCTTGTATCTGGCAGGAATAGTGGTTGCATCTGCCCAAGCATCTTTTGCAACAACTGTTTTCTTGAGTGTAACGGTTTTTGCCGCCACTTCATGAGCAACTGCCTTAGGCGCTTCAACCATAACTGTTTTCTTGAAAGTTTTGGTAACGGCAGGAATATCTACTACTTCATGAGAAGGAGGAGTCACATTAGTAACCTTAAATTTCTTGGTAACAGCAGGAATCTCTTTTACAACTGCTTTAGGTGCTTCAACCATAACCGTTTTCTTGAAAGTTTTGGTAACAGCAGGAATGTCTTTTACAACCACTTTAGGTTCTGCAACCATTACTACCTTTTTAACCGTCTTAGTGACTGCAGGGATTTCAATAATTTTAGTTGTTGGAGGGGTTTCCATCACAACTCTTTTCACGGTTTTGGTAACCTCAGGAACAGCAATCTGCTCAACTTTCGGTCCTTCAATCATAACAACTTTTTTAATAATTTTAGTTGTTGCGGGAATATCAACCACTTTCGTAGACTCAGGAGCTACCAACGAAGTTTTTGTATAAGTGGCATCTCCACAAGCAGCATCATTTCCACCGGGTTGGTTACAACCGGCTTTTTTGATTACTTGTGCATCAGCACTTAATTTAGTTAAAGGAACTGTTACAAATTTTGCAGGAACATCCTTATAACACCAAACACGACAATCGTTAGGATCGGGAGACTCACAGTCGGGAGACTTGGCACCTAATTCCCATTTTGCAGATTTTGGAGAAATTTCAATTGTTTGAGAATCTCTTGAGAATTTTGCAGGAACGACTTTCAAAGTTGAACCATATTCTCTTTTTCTGTATGAAATTTTATCTGTTTTCCATTGTGCAGGAACGATAGACATTTTTTTGCCGCCATCATAAGTAGGGATGACTACGTCTTCTGTCCCAAACTTAGCAGGGATAAACTTTAATCTATAACTTGCCGGTTGAACAACGATAGTTTCCGTCACCGTTTTATATTTAGCAGGAACCCTAACCATTCTTTGTGATGCTTCTTTCACAACAATCGTTTCTGTTACTGTTTCATATTTGGCAGGAATAACTTCCACTCTTTTTCCGGGACCTTTTACAACTACTTCAAAAGTTTCTGTTCCATATTTTGCAGGAACAATAGAAAGATTTTGTGCAGGACCTTTTACTTCAACTTCTGTGTAACTGCTGCTATATTTTGCAGGAACTTTTTTTAACTTTTTTGAAGCATCTTTTACAACGATGTCAAAAGTTTCTGTTCCATATTTTGCAGGAACCACGCTTAATTTTGAATAAGCATCTCTCACAACAACAGTTTCTGTTTCTGTTTTGTACTGAGCAGGATGTGTTTTATAGGTCGAATAAGAAGGAGCAACCTCAATGGTTACCTCTTCTGTTTTCCATTCATCCGGAGTTTTACATCTCACATAACACTTTCCGGTTTCCGGATTTGTTGGCAAATCTTGTGCAAACACAGAAGCACCCATCAACAACAATCCAAAAAATAGTAATCTTTTCATAGTAAATTTGTTTTTTGTTATACTTGCAAATATATAAAATTTAATGTGTTAAAAAAAACTTTTTTTTAACATTTTTTTTTGTTAAATTTGGTGCTTAACTAAAACAAAAAACTATGTGGAAAGAATTTAAAGAATTTATCACGGGCGGTAACGTCATTGAATTTGCAGTTGCCGTTATTATGGCAGGCGCCATCGGGCTTGTTGTAAAGGGATTTGTAAACTTTATTGTCATGCCTTTTGTCGGACATTTTACCGGCGGAATGGATTTTAAAGATTTGAAAATCGTTTTAGACGAGGCGATTGTTGATGCTGAAGGTAAAATAACCACAGCTGAAAATGCTATTATGTACGGGGAATGGATTAATACTATTATCAATTTGATTATCATTGGCTTTGTTATGTTTTTGATGATTAAAGGATATAATAAAATGAGAAAGAAACAAGAAGAAGCCCCTGCAGGACCTACAAAAGAAGAAGAGTTGTTGGCTGAAATCAGAGATCTTTTGAAAAAATAATTTGATTCATCAATAGAATTCTTAGAAAAATTAAAGGCGCTTCAAAAATTGAAGCGCCTTTTTTATTGTGTCAACTAAATATTTCTATCCTTTCAAGGCTTCTGCCCCACTGACAATCTCTAAAATCTCTCCGGTGATAACAGCCTGACGTGCTTTGTTATATTGCAGTGTCAATTCGTCTTTCATTTCTTGTGCATTGTCTGTCGCCTTGTGCATTGATGTCATTCTGGCACCATGCTCAGATGCCCACGCATCTCTGATTGCTTTGTAGAACTGTGTTTTGAGCGATTTTGGAATCAACTGCTCAACAATCTCCTTTTGAGAAGGTTCATAAATATAATCCAAAACAACATCTGAATCCGTTGTTTCAGGCTTAATTGGCAGAAATTGCTCCTTTTTGACGATTTGGGTTGCCGCATTTTTGAAACTACTATAAATGAGAATCACTTTGTCATATTTTTGTGCAACGAAATCGTCCATGACGGTTTGTGCAATTTGCGCAACCGCATCATAAGTGATATCGTCAAAAATACTACTCTTGTTGTCTAGAATCTCATAGTTTTTAGAAAGGCTGTCAAAAGCTTTTTTACCGAGAGTCAACAAGCTCACATTTTTCGATTGATATTCATTTTCTATCAAATCAATCGTTGCCTTAATAACATTAGTATTCAAAGCACCACATAGCCCGCGATTGGATGAAATGGGAATAAGCAAAACATTATTTACCGCTCCGGTTGATGTATATTTTCCTCCCGCATCATTATCGAGAGACGCACTTAAACCTGATAATAATTCGGTCAATTTTTCAGCATACGGACGCATGTTTTCAATCGCTTCTTGGGCTTTTTTCAATTTAGCCGCAGATACCATTTTCATGGCATTTGTAATCTGCATGGTAGAGCCTACCGATTGTATTCTGGTGCGTATATCTTTTAAATTCGCCATGTATTCTATTTTTAGTTTTCAATTTCGATGAGATTTAATCACCTCATCGAAATTGAATCACTGGTTTTTATATTTTGAAGAAATTTCTGTTGCCGCTTTATTCAATACATCGGATAAATCGTCATTCCATTTTCCGTCTCTGATTTGATTCAACGTATCTCTGTATTTGGCATTGAGATAATCTACATAATCTTTCTCAAATTCTTTTACTTTTTCCACGGGAACATCTTTCAACAGATTTTTGGTTCCTGCATAGATAATTGTAACCTGATCTTCAACAGTCATGGGTTCGTGCTGTCCTTGTTTCAAAATTTCAACATTTCGGCGCCCCTTTTCGATTACACCCAAAGTAACCGCATCCAAATCCGAGCCAAATTTGGCAAAGGCTTCCAATTCTCTAAACTGTGCTTGGTCTAACTTCAAAGTTCCCGCAACTTTTTTCATTGGCTTGATTTGTGCGGATCCTCCTACACGAGATACTGAAATTCCTACATTAATTGCAGGACGAACTCCCGAGTTAAACAAATCTGATTCCAAGAAAATCTGTCCATCGGTAATCGAAATTACGTTGGTGGGAATGTATGCGGCAACATCTCCTGCTTGTGTTTCGATAATAGGTAATGCCGTCAAAGAACCGCCTCCTTTTAATTTATTTTTCAAACCGGCAGGAACATCATTCATATTCTTTGCCACGGCATCGTTATTAATCACTTTTGCTGCACGCTCCAATAATCTTGAATGCAAATAGAAAACGTCTCCGGGATATGCTTCACGACCCGGCGGGCGACGCAATAATAGTGAAATTTCACGATAAGCTACCGCTTGCTTTGATAGATCGTCATAGACAATTAGTGCTGAACGCCCTGTATCTCTAAAGTATTCTCCTATTGCTGCTCCGGCATAAGGTGCATATACTTGCATGGGTGCAGGATCAGATGCATTGGCGGCAACAATTGTTGTATAAGCCATTGCTCCGGCATCTTCAAGGGTTTTATAAATTTGGGCTACTGTAGATGCTTTTTGCCCGATGGCAACATAGATGGCATATACGGGCTCTCCTTTGTCATAGAATTCTTTTTGGTTGATAATGGTGTCAATGGCAACGGTAGTCTTTCCGGTTTGACGGTCTCCAATAATCAATTCTCTTTGTCCTCTACCGATTGGAATCATTGCATCAATTGCTTTGATACCGGTTTGCAGGGGTTCATCTACAGGTTGACGAAAAATCACCCCCGGAGCTTTTCGCTCCAGAGGAAGGTCAACCGTTTCTCCTTGAATTGGTCCTTTTCCGTCAATTGGGTGTCCCAATGTGTTCACAACACGACCAATCACACCTTCTCCAACGGGAATAGATAGAATTCTATTCAATCTTTTTACACTTGATTCTTCTTTGATATCAACATATGGACCAAGAATCACAACACCCACGTTGTCTTCTTCCAAATTCAACACAACACCTTCAGAGCCATTGTCAAATTCGACCAATTCTCCATATTGTACGTTGTTGAGTCCATAAACCAAAGCAATACCGTCTCCTACTTGTAAAACCGAACCGGTTTCTTCTAGTGATGCCGATGATGACATACCGGAAAGTTGCTCTTTGATGATTGCTGAAATCTCTGATGGTTTAATTTCTGCCATATCTATAATTGTTTTTTTATTCTACTAATTTTGATTTGATTTTTGCCAGTTTTCCTGATATGCTGGCATCATATTTCAAGTCGTTTATGTTCAGGATAAATCCTCCTATAATGCTTGAATCGACAATGTTTTTCAGACTAACTTTATTGCTCCCTGTCAGTTCCTTGATTTTATTGAAAATAGCTGTTTCCAACTCCTTGTTCAACGGAACGGCGGAAACAACGCTTGCCTCTCTGATTTTTTTACTTTTTTTATACAATTCTTCAAAAGAGATTGCAACCTGTTCGAGTAAACTCAAACGGTCTTTTTCTCCCAAAAGTTGAACGAGTTTTGTAGCTAAATCAGAAATCTTATTTTCAAAAATCGTTTTGACTATATTCAGCTTTTTAGAAGCGTTAATCGTGGGATTGCTCAAAACTTTTTTCAGTTCTGAACTGTTTTGAATGGTTTTCCGGACCAAAATCATATCTTGGTTGGCATCTTCAATCCTGTTAGATGCTAACTCAAAAAATGCTTTGGCATAGCGCTTTGCTGCTTTATTACTCATAATTAATTCAACTTTATTTCTGATATTAGTTTTTCAACATGTTTTAGTTGGGCATTTTTATCGCTCAACTCACTGTCGATTACTTTTTCAGCAATAGAGATTGACAATTCCGAAACTTGATTTTTCAATTCTTTGATAGCTGCTTGTTTTTCGCTTTCAATAACTATTTTGGCTTTTTCCACCTCTTTATTTGCTTCGTGTTGTGCTTCTTCTCTCGCTTTAGAAATCAATTGTTCTTTGAGTTCTTTCGCTTCCTTGAGCATTTGATCTCTTTCTGCTCTTGCCTCGTTCAGAATTTTTTGATTATCGGCATTCAACTTTGCCATTTCTTCACGTGCTTTATCGGCTTCTGCCAGAGCATTTTCAATTGATGCTTCTCTGTCTTTTATTGTTTTTAAAATGGGCTTCCATGCCATTTTCACAAACAAGAAAAAGAAAAGTAAGAAGAACAAAGTCGTCCAAAATACCAAAGTTTCAGGATGAAGTAAATTCATAATTTATATATTTTTATAATCTTTTAAATTTTAAAATTCAAAAGAAAACCTTTAACCAACCGTTAAAGGTTTTCTTGATTTTGTTTTACTTTGCTCCCATTGCTACAACAACCGCGAAGAAGGCAACACCTTCTACCAATGCAGCTGCAACAATCATCAAAGTAAATAGCTTTCCGTAAAGCTCAGGTTGTCTTGCTGAAGATTCTAATGCAGAACCTCCAATTCTACCGATTCCTAATCCGGCTCCGATAGCTGCTAAACCTGCTCCTACTCCTGCTCCAATTGATGCTGACATAACTTTTTGTTTTTTATGGTTAATATTCAACTATTAGCTTTTGGCTTCTGCCGTCGGCTGTATTTTATTGAAGATTTTATCAAAAATAAAACCTTCGTTTTTTTTTTATTAATGTGCTTCTTCTTTTACTGCCATTGCAAAATAAATTGCAGAGAGAAGCGTGAACACATATGCTTGTAAGAATGCCACCAATAATTCACTGATATACATAAATATTGTTGCAAAAGCCGAAGCAAAAGGAACTCCCCAGTTTTTAAAAACAAATATCAATGAGACAAAGGTCAAAATAATGGTGTGTCCTGCAAAGATATTAGCAAACAGACGAATCATCAAGGCAAAAGGTTTGGTAAATATTCCCAAAATCTCAATCAATGCGATAAAGGGTTTCAAAATAACCGGCACGCCGGGAGGCCACAGTATATGCGACCAATATCCTTTGTTTCCGTTTACACTCGTAATGATAAACACAATGGTTGCTAAAACAAAGGTCACTGTCATATTGCCGGTCAAGTTGTATCCGAAAGGTGAAAACGGAATCAGTCCGAATAGATTGCTAAACAGTATAAAGAAAAATACTGTCAGCAAAAACGGAACAAATTTTTCATATTTCGGTCCGATATTTTCTTTTGCCAAATCGTCTCTTACAAATACAACCAAAGGTTCTATAAAGCTCGCAATTCCTTTTGGCACACTGTTATCGCTATAAGATTTTTTTACATAGAACAAAATCAACAAAATTGCCATGAATGTCAAAAACATAGAAAAAACATTTTTTGTAATCGAAAAATCCAAAGGTCTTTGCTCCAATGTGACTTCATTTGGATCGGCATGTTCTTCAACCTTATCTGCATAGACAATCAAATCGTGTATTCTTTTGAATTGTTGTTCGTTTTTTTCAACAATCACTTCTCCGTGTTCGTCATCTTGGAATTCTCTTGATGAAAAGACAGTTAGTCCGTTGTTTGTCCAGAGAATAACCGGAAGATAAAAAGTCTTATGAAAAAAAGGAAGTTCAAATTGATAGTCATGAGAATCTGCCAAGTGGTGATTGATCATTTCCGTGGCATCAAAGACTTTTTCTTCAGTTTGATGCGCATCTGTAACTTCCTGTTTTTCAGCTTCGTGCTGCGCAAAAGAAAAATTGAATCCTAACAATAAAATAGACAAGAATACAATTCTAAAATGTTTATTCATCATGTTCCAAATAAGATTTTCGCAAAAGTAAGATATTTTTTTCTTTTAGCCATACTTTTTTATGCTTAAAAGTTGTGTGGCAAAGATGATTTCATAAAACAGATAGAGCATATAAATAATCACAAAATCATAAATGGTATTATTGGAAACGGCTATTTTCTTTTTCAGCACAAAAGCTAAAAAAAATCCCATTACCAACATAATTTTTATCATAGACCAAGCCAAAAAAACAAAACCTATATACTTATGCTTCAAAAAATAAGTCAACAACAAATTGGTAATAACCAGAATTGTTACTCCCGTGATAAACAAATAGAATTTCGTTGCCAAAGCAGTATCGGCAACTTCAAAATAATCGACAAGATACAAATGCACATAATATATTATAAGTAATATTGGCGGAAGAGAGAGCAATAATAAAAGAATTTTTTTCATATCATTTAAAAATTCTTTTTACTCTATAGATAATCAATCCCATTGCCAGCATGATTGCAACAAAAGAGAAAATAATTGTATATAAATTATCCGGATTGGGATATTTTGTGTCAAGCCATTCGCCTAGCTTATAGCCTCCGAAAATGGTGAAAAACATCTCAAAGGGAATAGATGTAAATCGAATAATCTTATTGTACTTCTTTTTGCTATTTTGTTTTTGGAGGTGTTGCATATTGAGATTTTCCGGCTCCTTTCATTTCGCAAGTTGCATTGAAAACGGCACCGGGTTCAATGGCTAGTTTTCCTATTGTAATATTGCCATCAATAGATGCTGTGGCTTTGATACTCAAAAGATTATCAACCACCAAATCTCCGGAAATGACACCGAGAACTTCTGCATTGGCACATTTAATGTTTCCCTTTAAAACGCCTTTTTCTCCTAGAACTATTTTGGACGTGGTTGTTAAATTCCCCTCAAACTGACCGTCAATTCTAAAATCTTCTTGAGAAACAATATCTCCTTTGAATTTTGATGTTACGCCAATATGATTGGGCAATTTTGACAGTTCACTACTGTTCTTCTTTTTTTCTGCAAACATGGTATAAATTATTTGGTTGTTATTTCAGTTTTTCAATCACCTGTTTCTTCCCCGGGTTTGGAGGCATCGGAGTGTCCTGATCCGGACGGCTGCCGGGATTCATTTTTGCAGGATCTCCGTCTTTCTCCTTTTTCTGACTGCCTCTACTGCCTTTCTTCGGCATTTCTTTCTTTTCCTCTTTTTTTTCAGATTGTTTCCCTGAAGATTTTTCGTTTAAGATTTTCTTCTCATCTTCCGAAACTCCGGCTAGGAATTCTTTATAAGCTTTTATATTCTTTGTGAGTTGAAGAATCTTGTAATTATTCGACGAAATTACGAAATATTCATTTGCAGTGCAAGTGGTTGATGCAAATAATTCTTTTAAATAGGTAGCAGACTCATTGCTAATGAAATTATGAAGCACAACAAACGATTGATGTTCAGTGAATAAATCTACTGTCAAGTCTAAACCGGCACTATTGGTTTTGGTTTTGATTTGCTCCATACAGGATTTTGAATTTTCAATATTTTGTGATTCACTGGCTGTCAAAACAACCAACTTATAAGTATCTTTCGGATTCTTTTTATATTTGACACTCTTATATTTATTCACCAAACCCATTCGCTGTTTTGCTGCATTTGCATAGGCTGTTCCGGGATATTTCAAAATGATTTCTCTCAAAGCTTTTTCATAAGCATCCAAACCTTTCAATCTGCCAATAGATGCTGCTTTCAGCAATTCTATTTTTGCCAACTCCGGATGAAATCTAAACTTGTTTTCAAAAACTTCGGCTTGTTCCAATAACCGAATATATTCTTGTGCATCAAACAAGGTATAAATATTTTTATAATCCTCTTGAAATTCCTTGTTAGATTTGCCGGAAACTTTTCCGGGATTTCTGATTAAATCTGCAAAAACACTATCGGGATATGTTTTTAATATCTCATTTGATAATTTTTCCGCCAATTGTGTTTTTCCTTGTTCTTTATATAGCTTATGAAGATAATACTTTGCCGGAGGCACTAATTTTTCATCAGGATGTTCTGCCAACATTTTTTCCAAATGTTCTCCGGCTTTTGTATTTTCTTTGAATTTTTCAAAATAAATCATCCCGACTTGATAGTGTGCTCGATTGGTTTCTGCAGCAATACTGTCAACATCTTTCCGGGCTGTGGGTATTTGTGCGTAATAATAAGACACGCGGTATTTCTTCGGCAAGTTTTTTTCAACATCTTCTTCTGAAACTTCTTTATCTCCAATTTCCTCACCATCATCAATATCTTCATAATTTTTTTTGTCTTTCAAGCGCCACATATCGGTCAGATTTATCTCTCCCCATCTTTTTTTGAAAATATTTTTACCTTTGCTGACTAAGCTCTCATTATAAAAATAAAAAGATGTGTATTTTGTTTTTGTCGATGCAATTCCTGCTTCATTTTTTTCATTTTCTTCTTCTTTCTCTTTAAGCTTTTCAATATAGGCTTGAATTGCCTTCACTCTTCCTAAACTATCCATTTGAACCATTTTCATCAGGCTGTCATTGGTTTTGATAGTCTTTTCCAATTGCACCACTTCATCAATATTGTTTCTTTTGTGTTTGGTTTTTAGATATTTCAAAGTCTTTTTTGACATCACCTGCAGCAGACTGTCCAAATAATTCCCTGCCATCAAATAATTTTTTTTGTGAAAACCTATATCAGCCATTTTACCATAAGCTTCTTCTTGCAATCTTTTGTCTTGATGTCTTGCCGCTTCCGTATAATATTGCACCGCTCTTTTCAAGCTGTCCTCCGAGTGAAATATCTCTCCTATTTCATAATTGATATACGGATAGTACTTATGATATTCATATTTCCCTAAATACTTATTCAGTTTGTCTAACATTTCCGAATGCAAATCTTTTTTATCTAAAGACAAATGGTATCGATAAAGTTCTGCTTGAATGGCATATTTCAACGGTTTATTTAGATCTTCTATTTGTTTCAGAAAACCGATAGCGGAATCTTTTCGGTTTGTTTTATCCAACAACTGGGCAGCAATAAAAAAATATCTCGCACGCTTTTCTTTTGAATTGCTCAACACGGCAGCTTGTCCCAAAAATTCAGCTGCACGATTAAGACTGTCCGTATTGATATAAGCCTGTCCTATATATGCTTTGGCTTCAGAAACAATATTTTTCGGCGTGTCTTTTTTTCTAATCAGGTCTTTCAACTCCCTGATGGCTTCTTCATTATTGTTCAAACGAATGTTTGTTTTCTCTCTCCACAGCTTGAAATCTTTTCTCAAATTCGACTTGAAATCATTATACACCACATAGTTAAAAGCGTCTATCGCCGCCAAAAACCTTTTCTGGTAATAACGACTTTTTCCCAAGAGCATATATGCTTCATCTATTTTCCGATTATGTTCTTCGCCATCCGTGTTCATGGAATGTTTTTGAATGGCTTTAACGGCTTTTTCCTCCGCCTTGTCAAGCTTGCTATTTTTTACTTGTCCCGGAAGAAAAACTTCGTCTTCAACTTTAAATTTTTCCACGGCTAATAAATCGAAAAAATTGTCATGATATTTTTCATTGATATTTTTCAGTTCTGCTTCCAAAGCTTGCTCGCCATTGAACACCACATTATACTTGGTTGATAGTGCATGCAGATTTCTGTTGACCAAATTGTTGTGTTTCGGAGAGCAATTAATAATACTCAACAAAACAATAAAAAATATGAAATATATGTAGTTTTGTTTGATTGGCTTCATCAAATAAGATTTAATTTCAAGTCTAACTTTCTTAGAACGCTAAATTACACAAAAAAGTATGAACTAAAAATAAAAAAATCCCACTTCAGAAGTAGGATTCTCATATCAAACATAATTTTTTGTTTATGCCTTGATAAAATTAATTTCGTATGTCACATCCGCAAAAGTTCTGAACATTTTAAAAACTCCACAGTAGCGACTTTCAGAAAGTGACACGCATTTGGTCAATTTCTCTTCATTCATATTGGTTCCCACAAAATTATAAACCACATGGACTTTGTCAAAATATTTAGGATGTTCGTCTGTCATGCTTGCTTCCACATCAACCGTAAAATCTTTTACATCATTATCAATTCTCATCTTTGCCATTAAGGATGCCACATCTAGTCCGGTGCATCCGGCAAGTGCCACCAACATTAAAGGTTTTGGATTATATCCATAGTTTCTACCTCCAAATTTTTCTTCCGCATCAATTGTCAAGGGCTTATCCAAACCGATTGTATCTGCATCGAATTGCATGCCCCGTTTCCAAGTTAATTTTGTTTTTGCCATAATTGTTTTTTTATCGATGCAAAACTACAAAAAAAAATGTCAAATAAAATCACAAACACTGTAACAAAACAATTGTTTACGTATCTTTAGGGTGTAATTCATTTTAGGAAAATATTTTATCAACCAATTGACATTAATTGAGAGATTCGAATCAAATAGAAATACTAATTGAAGCTTGCAAGCGAAATGACCAAAAAGCACAACTTGAAATCTACAATAGATATTGCAAGGCAATGTATAATACCGCCTATCGAATTGTAAATGATTTTCATGATGCTGAAGATGTGATGCAAGAAGCTTTTATCAAAGCCTTTTCCAAACTAAACAGCTTTAAAGGAGATGCCACATTCGGGTCATGGTTAAAAAAAATCGTAATTAATGAAAGTATTTATTGGGTTCGGAAGAATAATAAATATAAAATGGTTAGTTTGGAATCTGTAAAAGAAGTTGAAAATGATGATGTGTCAACTGAAATGAATATAAATACTCCGGAAATTAAAACGGTTTTAGAAACAATCTCTAAACTGAAAGATAATTATCGTGTTGCTTTGACTTTATACTTGATTGAAGGATACGACTATGAAGAGATTCAAAAAATTATGGATATTTCATACGCCAATATCCGAACGCTTGTTTCTCGTGCAAAAAATAAACTTAAACAAAATTTGAAAGAACATTATGAATTCGCTGGATAATTTTTTTAGAAATAACAAAAAACGATTTGATATTTACGAACCTCTTGACGGGCACCGACAAAGATTTGAAAATAAACTGATCGGAAGAGTGAAAAACAACAAACCCAAACATTATAGATGGTGGGCAATTGCAGCTTCTCTCCTTTTATTGGTTGGCGTTGGCTCCGAGATTTATTTTGTTCGCTCACAAAAAAATGATATTTCCAATTATGCTCCCGAGATAAAAAGAAGTGAAAACTACTTTGCTGTTATTATCAAAGAGAAAATTAAAGAAATTGAAGCAATTGAAACGCCCGAAACCAAAAAATTGGTTAATGAAACCATGAAACAACTGAATATCTTGGACAATGCCTACCAGAGACTGTTACTCGATTTTAAGAAAAATCGTGAAAACAAAAATATCATCAATGCCATGATAGAAAATTTTCAAAAGCGCATAGAACTTCTGGAGTATGCCAAAAAACAAATTGAAGAAATTAAACAATTTAAAACTAGTGATTATGAATATCAGCAAATATAAACTCCTTATTGTCTTGTTACTCATTTCGAGCTTTGCACGAGCAAGCCATGTAAAAGGAAAATACGAAAAAACCAAATCAATCCATAAAACATATCATGTCCAGCCCGATGCCAATATACGTATCGATAATTCATATGGAAATATCAATGTAACCGGATGGAACAAGAATATTGTAGATATAAAAATCAATATCAGCGCCAGCGGAAATGATTTGGATGATGTGATAGACAAACTCAAAAGCATCAATGTGGAACTCAGTGCAAATGCAACCCATGTATCCGCCACAACAAAAATTGACAAACAAAATTCAAATTGGAGCTTAATCTCTTTGTTATTCGGAAAATCCTTAAATGTAAATTTTAAAATTGATTATGAGATAAAAATACCTTTAAAGAACAATCTGGAAATTATCAATGACTATGGAAACATTTTTATAGATGAGCTACACGGAAACTTAAAACTCAATGCAGACTACGGAAAATTTGATATTGGTGATTTGATGGGAGAAAACAACCGAATCAGTGTGGACTATTTTAATACTTCCGAAATTGATTTCATCAAAAAAGGCAGCATTAACGCCGATTACTCCAAAATAAATATTAATTCCGCTTATTATTTGAAACTATCGGCAGACTACTCCAAAATTCAAATCAACAAGGTAAGAAAGTTGAGATATAGCAATGACTATGGTAGCATCAAAGTTTATAACTCGATGGAAATCACAGGCAGTGGAGACTACCAATCCAGATATTTTGAAAATATCAATGCCATCAAACTCAATGTTGGTTACGGTTCAATTCAAATCAAAAATCTCAGAGAGAACTTTGAAAAAATCAGTATTAGTTGCGACTATACCAACCTTAAAATCATAAACCCAAAACAAGTTCCTTTTCTTTTTATCATCGATCAAGAATACGGCTGTTTTAAACAAAACGGATTGGAAATTGTCAAAGACATTCAAGATGGCAGTGATAAACATTTTGAGGGATACTATAAAACGAATAATACAAAATCCGTAATCCATATCAATGAAGACTATGGCTGTATAAAAATCTATAATTAATTAACTTAAAAAAAATATTATGAAGAAAATAGCTCTTATCTATTTATTTTTGCTTGGAATAAGCACAAATGCACAATTTTGGTACAATTCCGTCAGAGGAAACGGAAATGTTATAACAGAAACTCGAAAAATTTCAGATTTCAATAAAGTCACTGTTACCGGATCGTTTCATGTTCATATTTTTCATGGAAAAACGGGGGACATTAAAATTGAAACCGATGAAAACATCATGCCTTTGATTGAAACCTACACTAAAGGGGACGAATTGGTTATCCGGTTTAAAAAGAAAACCAATATTCGTAAAACCACCAAGTTGAATGTTTCACTTCCGGTAAGTAAATTATCCAAAATAAAAATAACCGGATCGGGATATGTGAAAAGCAACGAGACTTTTGAACAAAACAAAATATATTTAACCGTAACCGGATCAGGTGATATTGCTTTAAAATTCAAATTAAACGAGCTCTATGCGTTGGTCACCGGATCAGGAAGGATTTCTTTGAAAGGCAAAACAAACGAGGCTAATTATCGCGTAACCGGATCGGGAGACATTGATGCCAAACAAATCAATTCAAGTTCTGTGGAAGCCAAGGTAACCGGATCAGGAGATATCTCGGCTCATGCTAATCGAGAGATTATTGCCAAAGTGACCGGATCAGGAGATATTTACTATTACGGCAACCCAAAACGCATCAAAACAAAAGTGCTGGGGTCAGGATCTATCAGAAAAAAATAGACAAAAAAAACAATTTGTTATGAAAAAAATAATATTATTCATTGCTATACTACAATTAAGTTTTATTCAAGCCCAAATAAAAGGTGATTTTGACAACAATATCAAACAACTCACACAAAGAATTGATAGCATTGTCAAACAAAAAAATATAGAACTGCAACAAAAAATAATCAATATCAACCAACAAGAAAAAGAAGGAAAACTGACTCCGGAACAGGCACTTGATGTCAAAAAAAAACTGGTAGAAACCTATGCCGACGAGTTGGATTTTACCATATATAAAGAGACAAAAAGCATAGAAAAATATGCCAAAAAAGGTATTATTGAACATCAAGTTGAAATAAACAATAAAGACTTCTCTTTTCAAGTTCGTGTGTTTACAAACAAAAGAAAACAAACAAAAGAGAAAAGACACCGAAAAAGAACATCTAAAAATTTGACGCTCTCATACGGCTTTAATAATGTGATTACAAACAACAACATCAACAGCATAAATAGTTCTGTTTATAATGCCGGAAATTCTAGATTTTTTGAGCTTGGTTGCATTTGGAAAAGTCGTATTTTGAAAGAAAATAAAAATTTATTTTTTCGATATGGCTTTGCTTTTGCTTGGCACAACTTCAGACTCAAAGGCAATAAATATCATGTTGTTCATGGCGAAACAACCTCAATTGAGGATTATCCGCGTGAAGTTGTCAAATCCAGATTAAGAAATATCTGGTTCCAAATTCCAATGGGCATAGAAATCAATCTTCCCTCATATTCCAAAAACTATTTTAAGCTCGGACTGGGAATTTATTCAAAAATAAATCTGGCATCCACACAAAGAATCATTTATAAAGAAGACGGAGACAATCATAAATTTAAAAAAACGGGAAATTATAATGTAAACCCCTTCAACTATGGAATCAGTATGGATATCGGCAGAAACTCTTGGGGACTATATTTCAAGTACGACCTGATATCCGTATTCAAAAACAAACCATGGAAAAACATAAGCATGGGGCTAAAATGGGAACTTTAAAAATATTTTTTTTTAAAGAATAGTAAACATTCAATTAAGAAAAACGCATCAAACGCCTTCGTTTATTGAAAAACTCATATAAATACCTTGCCGATAATATGGCTAATGTTAATTTTTAATTTTTTTCTTGCCTATCAGCTTTTTTGTAGTTATATTTGTCTCTCAATAACCTTTTTAAATTAACTAAACTATGAAAAAAATTACTTTATTGTTTGTGACAATGCTGTTTGCATTTTCATTAAACGCACAAAAAACAACATCTGTTTTTGCTGCAGATCAAAATCTTTCTGCCAAAGAAAGAAATGAAATGATGACTAATCCTACACCTCATTACCAAGCTCCTGCTTATGTTAAATCAAGAGCTTTCGTAATAGCTGAGGGTTTTGAGTCCGGAGTTCCTGCAACTTGGACCCAATATAAACTAGGAGATGCCACATCTCCGGGGTTTGTTGCATCAGCAACTGCACATTCCGGTGCCGGTTCAATGTATCATAATGATGATAACCTTACTACTGCTGCACAAGACTGGATTGTTTTGCCACAGGTGGCGGTTACAGATGCCGCTTATAAACTTAAATTCTGGGAAAGAGATCACTACCAAACTTTTTACGAATATCATGGCGTTTGGATTTCAACCGGAAGCGGTGACCCTGCCAGTGGAGACTTTACTGAAGTATGGAGTGTTGACGGAACTGAGGCTTGGAAAGAAGTAACTGTTGACTTGGCATCCTATAACGGACAAAGTATTTATATCGCTTTCAAATATACGGGTGATTATAAAGATGAATGGTACATCGATGATGTAAAAGTTGGTATGCCTGAACCTCATGATTTGGCTGCAAGTTCAGTAGCTCCTGCTTTTGTACTTAGTGGTAGTACTGCCACTCCTACGGTTGGAATACACAATTTCGGTGCCAATGACGAGTCTGCTTATGCCGTACACCTAGTGATTAATGATGGGACTAATGATGTTTATGACAACACGGTAAACGCTACCACAGCCATTGCTTCAGGAGCTGACGCTACAATAGATATGCCTGCATGGACTCCGGCAGACGGCACTTATACACTTACAGCCACTGTAACTGTTGCCAATGATACTGATGCATCAAACAATCAAATAACCGGTAATTGTATAGTCGTCTCTCCTAATACATATGCAGGAAATGCAACTGACCATCTATATGGCTTCGTTGATTTAGCTACCGGAGCTTATACTGCAACCGGAACAATGGGAAACTCTCCTTTCCCTATGGCAGAAGAATATAATGGAACTAATGTGTATAGAATAAATTATGCACAAGCTACTACCACTAGCACTATTGGAACCGTGGCTTCTGACGGAACCTACACCAATTTAGGCACCTTGACAGGCGTAACCGGAACTCCTACAGCTTTGGCATGGGATTGGGCAAACTCAACAATGTATGTAGTTATTTTAGGTAGTGGCAGCACTCCCCACCTTTGCACATTAGATATGAGCACCTATGTGCTTACAGAAGTTGGGGTAGGAACAGCAGGAGCTTCCATTATCGGTATGGATTTTGCCAATGATGGCTTCCTATATGGTCCTGCTATAAACGATAAATTTTATAAAATTGACCCTGCCACAGGACTTACAACTGAAGTTGGCGCTGTTGGTCTTGACGTAAAATTTGGACAAGATGTTTCTTATGACCCCGTTGCCGAAACTATGTATACTTATGTTGTTTTGGCGGCAGGTAACAACAAATATGGAACATATAATCTAACAACAGGAGCATTCACACAGATTACGGACCTTGGATCTCGCAAGCAATTTGCAACATTCGTAATCACAAAAGCTCCTGCCGGTGCTGTGTCTGAAAACACTGTTAAAGGTTTGGAAATGTTCCCTAACCCTGTTAACGATGTGTTGAATATTAATGCTACAAACAATATTGACCAAGTTCAAGTAATCAACTTACTCGGACAAGAATTGATTAATATCAATGCCAATGCAACTTCTGTTCAAGTTAACTTAAGCCAACTTTCTGCCGGAAACTATCTGGTAAAAGTTGTTGCCGGAAACAATGTTTCCGTTCAGAAAATTGCTAAAAAATAATTAGTAATAAATATTTTAAATTTATAAAGCCGGCCCGGATGGGCCGGCTTTTTTTAAGTTTAAATTCTATGTAAAAACTTACATTTAAAAATCAAAAAAAGTTACAGTAATTTATTTTAGTCAGGTATAACAAAAAAAGCTGACTTAGAAAGCACATATCGTTTTTATAAAAAAAGATCTCCCCCAAAGTTGCATATCTCTTGTGTGCGCATTGCCTGCCCTGTTTAAGATCTCTATATCCTTAACATCAAAAATATTTTTAACACCAAGCGACACATCAAGTTTTTTTGTAAAAAATGATTTTGAAACGTTCATATCAAAGTTGCTGAAATCGTCTCTTGTTGTCCGCACCAAATTGTTACCACTGTCAACAAAAAATCCTAATTTTTTTCCTGTATATTTATAAAATAAATTTAAGTTCGTTTCAAGTTTATAAATTTTATAACTAAGACTTGAAGTAATTTCCGGAGTATATAAAAACCGGGCAGAATCAAAATTTTCAGTGAGTTTATTATACCTCCCAATCAATGCGACTCCCGTTCTGAAAGCAATATTTTTTGTGTTTTTATAAGAGAAATCAACTTTACATCCAAGAGATTTAAACCTATCAATGTTGATATAATATCTGTGAAAATTAACCATCTCACTCAAAGCAATCAAACCGGAAATATCATTATAGAAAACAGATGGTTCCACATCTATTGATTCCAACTTATTTATAATTCTATGATAGGAATATTGCAAGTTGAAACTATGTGATTTTTCAACCTTCAAACGTTCATTTCCTGATATAACATAAGTATATGGTCCTGCTGACTTATGAAAATCCAAAAATAACTCTTTCAACGATGGAGATCTAAAACCTTGGGCATATGAAAACCTAATACTATTAAAATTGTCAATTTTTAGCCTTGAATTAAAAGCCGGAGATATTAAGAATCCATATTTGTTATTGTATGTATATCTAACCGCAGGTTGAATTTCAAATCCTTCAAATAGTTTATAATTGATACTGCCAAATAACGCATAGGTCTGAATAGTCTGTTTTTTGTCTAAAATTCTTTTTCCTTTAGTAGATTCAATTTTTAAATCCGTTCCGACGGTATAATTTAGTTGTTTCTCGGAATCATTTTTTCCTAGCTGAGTTCTGAATCCCATATAATTGAGTTTCACAATATTATCATCTTTATTGTCAACAGAAGCAGGAACAGATACAAAAGTAATCGGATTAATATCAAATGTATTGTGATATCTTTGATAGTCTAAATATGACAGTTTCACGTCAATAAATTTATTACGAAAAATTTTCCCGTTCATGCTCAAAATATTATTAAATCTTCTAGTATAATAATCTTTATCTTTTATGTTGCCTTGTCTGTCAGGTTCTCCCATTGCTCGCAGTTTTTCACGTGAAAAATTATTTTTGAATTGAAATTGTAGGTTTTTGGTTGTTCTAGTGTAAGAAAAATTCGTAAAATATTGATTTTTTTTCTCCCAATTTAAAGTTCTGGAAGCGTTATTTGTGCTCAAACCTTTAAATCTATAATTGCTTCCACCTAATTGGATGATATTCTTGCCAAATCTATAACCAATATGTCCATTTATGTTCACTGCATTTATACTTTCATAATAAAGAGAAAAATTGCTATCTAAAATGTTTTTCTGATTTTTTTTAGATATTAGATTAATGACTCCTCCCATGGCATCCGTTCCATAGAAAACAGAAACAGGACCTTCTATAATTTCCAATCTTTCAATATTTGCAAGATTGATTTGGCTCAAGTCAAGAATTCCGTTTAATCGTCCAATTACAGGAGTGCCATCAATAAGAATTTTAATATTTTCTTTAGAAATGCCCTGCAATTCAATACTTGAACCAAAAACGGAATTTTGAGATAAATTGATATTTAATTCATGTTGCAACAACTCTTTTAAATTATTTGATGCCCTCCTGCTGATTGTTCTTTTATTAAGCACTCTTACTTTATAAATTGAATTTTTTTCACTTCTCGGAGTAAATTGTGCCGATATCACAATTTCGTCTAATAGTTCCGTTTTAACACTGTCAATTTGGCGTACTTGCGTAAATCCCAAATCAATATATGCCAACAACAGTAAGGGCATAAATAATTTTTTCATTTTTTAGTAATTACTCTAAGAGATGTCCTTCTCCTTATTATTCTTCTTAATAAATATCATGAGTTGTATTATAGATATTGAATTTACCTGTTGGATTTTCAACCCAATCACCTTGAATTATTCTTTTTACTTTGAGTGTTTTATCTTCATAAATAACAATTGCACTTTTTTTACCCATAAAATAAGAAACCCAAACTTCGTCTCCCTTTTTATTATATTCAAAATGAACTGCCCTACCTTCTACACCTTTCGGGGCATGAAGTGTTTTTACTATTTTTAAAGTATTTGTATCAAAAACATCTACGGATGAATTCAGTTTTGCATCAGGATTCAATGTTCTATCTACCCATAAATGCCTAGATTTCGGATGAGATTTTACAAACAAAGCTCCACCGCCTTCTCCGGATGCTTTCAACTCCCTCACAACCGTCCATTGACCTTCTCCCGGACTGGTTTTAATCAATGATAATTTATTTTCTCCCAAATGTGATGTTACCCAAAGATTACCTAATTTGTTTTTGATATTGGTACCTCTCCCCGGATGAGGTTTCACGCCTGTTTTAATAATTTTAACTAATTTCTTATTGGGCACATCAATCACTACAATTTTATTACTTGCATTTGCAGCGACCAAAAAATAACGACCGGTGGAGTCCCAACCTCCATCGTGTAAAAATCTCGCAGAAGGTATTTCTGTAATTTTTGGATTTTTTGGATCAGAATAGTTAACAATATCAACCATCCCTCTTTCTTTAATATTGCATATCCATACAGGGTCAGTATGAGATGCCACTATAGATGCCACTCGAGCTTCCTCAATAAATTCTTTATCCCCGTCACAGGCATTTCCTGCAGTGGAAGTAACACTAATCGGTTGAAGAGTTTGTGCATCCAAGATTGCAATATGACTTGGACTATATCCGCCAAACACCAAATATTTATCTTCATATCCTTTAAATTTCGATACTTCAACAGAACGAGCATCAAAGCCGCCTTTCACTTCAGCTACAATTGTAGGAACTTTTGAATAAGTATCAATCATCGTAATCTTCCCGTCTCTACCAACAGAATATATGTATCTCCCCGAAGCGGAAGTCCTTAAAATATGTACTGCAAATCCGGTTTTTAATACCGCTAATTTTTCTTTTGTGTCTCCATCAATAACCGCAACCTTTCCGGCATCTCTCATAATCACACCAAAGAAATTATCAATATTCCTAGTGTGTTCCGGTTTAGTAGGTCTATCAGCCACCGGAATAATCAGTTTCCATGAGTTTGTCATTTCTTTAAGCCCGTATTTTGGAACTTTTGGAGGGGCTACTTGTAGAAATCGCGTTAATAATTCTATTTCATCATCTTTTAAAATTCCTTTCCATTCCGGCATTCCTGCAGGTGTACCGTTTTCAATAAATGTTCTTATTCCGGCTGTACCCAGAACTTTGGTTGCAAGATCTTTTCCATTACCTTCCGGTAATAATGAAGGTCCTGTTGCTCCCTTACGAGTGGAACCATGGCATCCTGCACATCTATCAAAAAATATTGCCGAGGCTCTTTTCATTTCAGCATCGGTAATCGTAACTTCGGCTATTTCATTTTTATCAACTGTTTCTGACTCTTTTTTCTTGTCGTCTTCACAACTAAAGAATACCAACGCCTGTATTAGTATTAATCCTAATAAGTTTAATTTTTTCATTTTATTTGATTTTAATATTAGTAATTCTATAAATGATATTTTCAACAAATATATGTAACTTTTGTTACATATATAGAAGACAAAAATATCTTTTAATTAAATAAAAACTATGATTTTTATCATAAAATGGATTTTGACATATTTTCTCGAGTTCTTTTCTTTATGAGAGTAATGGTACTTTGGTTCTACCGCTCAAGTTGAATATATGAGAAATTATAGAACCACGCTCTATTATAAATGGGATGGAATTGAGCTTAATAACTAAAAATTAGACACAAAAAAACTCGAGAATTTCTTCTCGAGTTTTTTGTTTCATTACTTATTTTAGGAAAGCTTATTTCATCAAGTTGATTTCAACTCTTCTGTTTTTAGCTCTTCCTGCTCTTGTTTTGTTAGATGCAATAGGATTATCTTCTCCATATCCCACAGAAGATAATCTCTCTCCTGCAATGCCATGAGAAACCAAATAATCCAACACTGCTGCAGCTCTTCTTTCAGATAAGCCTTGGTTCAGTTTTGCAGAACCTACACTATCAGTATATCCTTCAACACGGAATTTAGAATCATCATATTTTTTCATAATATCAACAATCAAATCCAGTTTTTCGGTAACACCCGGTCTGAAAGTAGATTTTCCGGAATTGAAATAGATTGCTTTTGCAAATTTATCTAATTCAGCTTTAGCTTCAACAGTGATTACTTTTTCAGGACATCCATTATTAGAAACAGGACCTGCTTCTTCAGGACATTTATCATCTTTATCAAGCACACCGTCTTTGTCTTTATCTGTCCAAGGGCAACCTGCATTTTCAGCCGGACCTGCTTCGTTAGGACATTTATCTTTTGCATCAGTAACTCCGTCACCATCTTTATCAGGACAACCATTCAATGCAGCCAAACCTGCAACTTGAGGACAATCGTCTTTTGCGTCAGCGATTCCATCACCGTCAGCATCCGGACAACCTTTCAATGCAGCCAAACCTGCAACTTGAGGACAGTCATCTTCAGAGTCAATTACACCGTCTCCATCACTATCAGGACAGCCTTGATATTTCTCCAAACCTGCAACATCAGGACAAGCATCGTCTCTATCATATACACCATCTCCGTCTTTGTCAGATCCACCAAATTTCACTGCCAAACCAATTGAATGTTGGAAGTAAGGTAAAATTGCTTTGTCAAAAGTATGTTTATATGCAGATTCTACATATAGTCCTAAATTTTCATTGAACCAAAAATTGATACCTACACCTCCGTTTAGATTTCCTGCATCAGCTTTATCTAACCAAGTGTATCCACCACCGGCAAACAAATAAGGATCAATGGTTGTTCCTTGTAGGAAATTATACTTAATATCTAAATTAGGATTAATGAAAGCATCAGATGCTTCTTTATCACCAATTTTAGTGATTTTATTGAACTTGAAAGATCCTTCCAGGCTGAAACCACTACCTAAATGCCTGGCAACTCTCACATCTGAAAGCGCATACGCCATATTGTAATGGTCTTCAAAATTGAAGAAATCTTTACCGAATGAATCGCTGATATAATTAGCGTCATCGCTCTTTTGTCCTGTTGGATAAAAATCAACAGCATTCATTCCTAACCTAACCATCCAAGGGTTGTTACTATCTTGGGCATTTACAACGATTGAGCTAAGCACCACCGCCACCAAGACTAAAATTTGACTAAGTCTTTTCATATTATTTCTGTTTATAAGTTTTTACAAAGTTAATAAAATATTGGAATTTCCAACATATTTTTTGTTTTTTTATATGACATTCAGTTTTTTTCCTACTTCTTCAAAGGCAGAAATGGCTTTGTCCAAGTGTTCTTTATTGTGGGCGGCAGACAGTTGCACTCTGATTCTCGCCTTTCCTTTGGGCACCACCGGAAAAAAGAATCCTATTACATAAATCCCTTTTTTCAGTAGCGCATCAGCCATATCTTGAGATAATTTGGCATCATAAAGCATCACCGGAATAATTGGAGACTCGCTTTTTCCTATATCAAAACCCAGTTTTTCCATCCCCGACTTAAAATACTTAGTATTCCAATCTAATTTTTCTTTTAATTCGGCATTATTTGAAATCATATCTAAAACTTTTAGGGCTCCCCCCACAATTTCAGGTGCCAAAGAGTTCGAAAATAAATACGGTCTGGAACGCTGGCGCAACATTTCTATGATTTCTTTGCGCCCTGTGGTATATCCACCCATAGCGCCTCCCAATGCCTTGCCGAGTGTTCCTGTTATGATATCAATTTCGCCCATTACATTTTTCAGCTCAACGGTTCCTCTTCCTGTTTTTCCAATTACACCAACTGCATGACTTTCGTCCACCATAGTCAATGCATCATATTTTTTTGCCAAAGCCACAATTTTATCCAATTGAGCTACTACACCATCCATGGAAAAAACGCCATCGGTTACAATGATTTTGAAACGATGTCCCGCTTCATTTGCTTTGATAAGTTGAGCTTCCAAATCTGCCATATCATTATTCTTGAACCTGTATCTTGCCGTTTTGGTCAAGCGAACACCGTCAATAATCGATGCATGGTTCAGTTCATCAGAAATAATAGCATCATCCTGTCCGAACAAAGGTTCAAAAACTCCTCCGTTCGCATCAAATGCCGCAGCATAAAGAATCGTATCCTCAGTTTGGTAATATTGAGCTATTTTTTCTTCCAACTCCTTATGAATATCTTCTGTTCCACATATGAAGCGAACAGAAGCCATACCATAACCACGCCTGTCCATCATTTTTTTCGATGCTTCTATCACGTCTTGATTGGATGCCAAGCCTAAATAATTATTTGCACAAAAATTCAAAACTTTTTGTCCGGTTTCCAAGGTGATTTCAGCTCCTTGAGGAGAAGTGATGATTCGTTCTTTTTTGAACAAACCGGATTCATCAATTTCTTTTAGCGTCTTTTGTAAATGTGTTTTAAATTTTTTACTATACATTTTTGTTTTTTTAAGTATCGAACAAATTTATGAATTTAATTCACTTCAACAACTGATATTTCTTCTGAAATGTAAACTAAAAGCTTTGCTGAAATTTCATAACCCATATTTTCTAAAATCTCCGCATATTCATTGATTTGTTTGAGATGTGATGCTTTATAAATGCCTGTTTTATAATCTATAATAACCACCTGATTGTCTTTCAGAAGAATTCTGTCCGGACGCTTCTGTGTAAATTTTTGTCCGGAGGGAATCAAAATCGCCCTTTCGTTAAGAATTTGATAATCACTTGTAAAATAAGATGCCAGCTGAGCATGTTCAAACAACTCTGTCAAACGTCTATCGATTTTTGTTTTTTCATTTTCATTCAAATGTGATAAATATTTATCTTTTTTTTCCAAATAATCTTCCTTGGTGCTGACTTTTGATAGAATATCATGAATCAAAATTCCGTATAAAACAGATGATTTTTTTTCTTCACTCCAACGTTCAAAACTTTGGGTGTTCACCCTAAGTAAATCATTATCTCTTTCAATCTGCCAATTTTGATACAAAAGCTTATTTATCTCAAACAAATCTTGCTCTTGTGTTTTTGTAGTAGTATTTTTTTTAGGATTTCCCCACACATATATGTTTCCGGTTTCATCTGCAGAAGAAATTTTTTGTTTATCCACAAACTTTTTAAACAAGCTTGCATATGATTCTTTGGCATTTGGCTTATTTTCCTGTTGTGCTTTGGTCAATTTTGTAATGATGAACAATTGCTCTGATGCTCTGGTTAGTGCCACATAAAGCTTATTGAGATTGTCAAATTTTCTTTCTTCGATTAAATCCAAATACAAGTTTTGATGCACGTCAGATTGTTCTAAATACTTTAGCTTTATAGGTAACTGCTCAAAATTATTACAAGCCTCCGTGTCTACTTTTACCCAAGCTCTGTTGGTTTTATCTTTTGATGAAATCAAGTCTGTCTCTGCAAAATAGATGACCACCGGAAACTCTAAACCTTTGGCTTTGTGCACTGTCATCATGCTAACTGTTCCGCTCCGTTTTGAAATATTAATACTCAATTTTTCTCGCACATTGTCCCAATGCAGTAAAAAATCTCTGAGCATGCCTTGAGACATACTGTGAAACTGATGCACATTTGCCATAAAAGTTTCTAAATAAGCCTGCTCTCTTTCATCATCGTCAAGTTTGAACTTATGAATAATATATACGCTAAAATCAAAAATATTTAGATTTACAAGCTGTTCATAATCAACCTTATAGTTGAATTTCATCAAGCTTTTGAACACATCGTCCTTTGTTTGATTTTCAGACAAGACTTCTTTATAAAAATTTTGTTTGTTCAATCCGTCTCGTTCTGCCAGATATTTTAACACTTCATACAATGCATAAGAATCTCTATTTTCCACAAACTTGATAAAATTGACAATAAAATCTACTTTTAGTGCATTTGCCACTAAAAGAGTTTCATCCGAAACAATATCGATGTTTTTTTCAGTAAGAAGCTCTGCAATTTGATAACCTTCTGTTTTTCGGTTAATCAATATGCAGATATCTTCAAGAGAAAACCCATTGCTCTGTGCTTGTTGAATTCCCGCATAGATCAACTCTGCATAAGTTTCTTCTTTATCCATAAAGCGCAATTGTATATATCCTCCCTTTTTGTCTGCATGATCAGGCATTTTTTGCAACACATTTTCATAAACCTTTTGATAAGATTTATTTGTGATATAATTAGGAAAATCTTCAAAAAAACTGTTATTGAATTGCACGATTTCTTGCAAACTTCTCCAGTTAAAGTTCAAATAATCAATCTTTTTATTTGTGATTGGATAAAAAGGATTGCCTTCTCCGGTTTTCAGATTTTCATCACTCAAGGCAATGAATTGTTCCGGTTTTCCCGCACGAAATCTATAAATGGATTGTTTGGCATCACCCACCAACATAATATCACCTTGTGTTCCATTGGAAAATTCTTTAGACAGTGCCTCTCTAATCAGTGGGATTAAATTTTTCCATTGTAAGGATGATGTGTCCTGAAATTCGTCGATAAAATAGTGGCTGTATTTTTCGCCCAAACGCATATAGATATAGGGAGTATCTCCTTCCAAATTTTTCAATATCTCGTTCAAAATCAAACTATTAAAATCTTTGATAAATATCACATGATTTTCAGCTTTATATTGCTCAATTTCATCTAATAAGGCTTTCTGAATGCTCAAAGCATTCAGTTCCTCCAGTAAACCCTTCAACAACAAATATCTGCCCAAGCTATAATCCAAAAAATCTTGGGTCTTCATCAAATGAAAATGCAGTTCTTCGTTGACATTCTCAAGCATCATTTGTTCCGGAGGAGTAAGAGAGTCGTATCCTTTCTTGGTATAATATTCTGCTTTAATCATCGATTTAGAAAGCCTTATTCCTATTTTGATATTAGAAATATTTTCTCCCGACAAAAAATAATTATAAAAACTTCCTATGTTATGTTTAAAAATCGATTCGAAAGGCTTTTTTATTTCAACGCCTTCTTCTCCTATTTTCTTAAATTCTTTTTCCAACAAAAGTTTTTTCCTTTTCAGATTCTTTTTTAAGGCTTTAAAATCTGCTAATGATTTCCCTGATAAGGATTTGATTTCTTCAAAAAAATTATCATCATAAATGATTTTATCGATTTCAATCAAGTTGTTTTTGATGTCCCAAATTTTTTCATCATCAACTTTTTGTTTTGCCAACTCAATAAAAAATTCTGTCAATTCATTGCCTTTCTTTGCTCGAGCAATGAGTTTATCGATTAAGTTTGAAATTACTTCTCTTTGATCTAAAACCACTTCGACATCAACAGGAAGTTTCATGTCTCTGGCAAAAGTTTTTACCAACCGAAACATCATCTTATCTATAGTTGTCAGCTGAAAATCATCATATCGATGCAATATCTCTTTCAATCTTCTCCGGCTTCGTTTCACCAATTCTCTTTGATAAATTTCATCATCATCCGTTCCTATTTGATTTTTTATTTTTGCCTCGGATTCATTTGAGACCGCTTGCATCACATCCAAAATTTTTCCTTCTGCAGCAGCAATCAAGTTTTTTAGAATCCTGTGTTTCATCTCTGCAGAAGCTTTATTGGTAAATGTAATGCCTAAAAGCCGGTGAATATACGTATGTTCTTGTGCTTCAATAATTTTTTTAAGATAGTGTTTGGCAATCTGAAAGGTCTTGCCGGAACCTGCACTGGCATTATAAATAAGGAAGCGTTCTGCTGGCGTCATAAAATCTCTTTGATATTAAGTAAAAATAAACATTTTTTTCTTTAAAATACTTATAAAAAGACTTTTATCGCCTCGTTATAAGCATTTTCAAAAGCTGTGGTATTCAAGCCTGTTTCAATTTTTCTTTGCGCAAAATAGGTTAGTAATTTTTCTGTCGGCAAATTACCCACCAATTCATCTTTTGCCATAGGACAACCTCCATATCCTTTGACGGCGCTATCAAATCTGTTGCATCCGTTATTGAAAGCCGCATCTACTTTTTCAAACCATGAATACGCATCTGTGTGAAAATGAGCGCCAAATTCAATCTCAGAATATTTGGGCACCAAATAAGAAAACAGATTTTTGATTATCTCCGGCGTTGCCGTTCCTACAGTATCGGAAAGTGAAATGATATGTACACCCATATCAATCATGCGTTGCACCCATGATTCTACAATTTCTTCGTTCCATCTGTCTCCATACGGATTGCCGAATCCCATAGAAAAATAAACCACCACTTCTTTGCCATGCTTCACTGCCATATCTAGCATTTCTTGAAGCAAATTTACTGATTGTTCAATGGTTTTTGATGTGTTTCTCATTTGAAAAATTTCAGAAAGAGAAAATGGATAGCCTAAATAATCGATTTGTTTGAATTGAACGGCATCGGTTACACCGCGCATATTGGCAACAATTGCCAAAAGTTTGGTGTTGGTATTCGACAAATCCAATTGTGCCAACACATCTGCCGTATCACGAAGCTGCGGAATGGCTTTTGGCGAAACAAAACTTCCAAAATCCAGCGTATCAAAACCTACATTAAGCAAACTTTGAATATATCTTATCTTGTGCGCTGTCGGAATAAAGTCTTTGATGCCTTGCATGGCATCTCTCGGACATTCAATGATTTTGATTTTATGAGGCAATTGGAAAAATTTTAGGCTAAAAATACAAAAAAGACCGCAATAATTGCGGTCTTTTTTTTATATAATTATAGATTTACCTAATCCTATCAACAGATTTCACGAGTGCTTCATCCCGTTTGATATACTTATTGGCGATAAGTAAAAAAACGATAGAAACCACGGGGAGAATCAACCCAACATCCTTCTTAGAAAAATTCATTTCTCCGGATGATAATCCTAATTGGTATATAAGTAAGCCTAGCATTATCAGAAAACCAAAAACAGCAATTCTGTTCAATAAAATTTGTGTTTTTCTATTTTTATACAAAAAAATATTAATCAGTATCAACATGCTGAATGCAATTACAAGCATATTGTATATTTCATTTTCAAAGGACGGAAAAAGGTCTGTATAGGCAGAAATTCCCAAGAAGAATCCCGCCAAAAAGCCCAAAAACATGTAAACTGTCTGTATTCTCTGAAGCATTCAACTCAATTTTCTACAAAAATACGATAAAATTAGTTTCAGAATAAAAAAAAATCAGTATTATTGCAGTATTATTTCCCACTACAAGAAATAAAAATCCATACGTTTATCTAAAGTTTCTTTACTTAAACTTCATAACGAGAATAACAATTATAAACAATACATTTATCTATGTTAGATATTGAAGCATTAAAGCAGATGAAATTGTCTGAGTTGCAAGAGGTAGCTAAGGCATTAAAAATTAAAAAATATCATCATCTAAAAAAAATGGAAGTTATCTACAAAATTTTAGACTTCCAAGCAGACAATCCGGAAGAAGCACTCCCGATTGCAAGCAGACACAAAACAGACGAACCTTCGGTTCAAACTGAGAACAGATCAAAAAACACTGCACCTGCACGAGGAAAACAGACTAAGAAAAAGTCTGACCAACATGCCGATGAAAGTGAGAGGAAAGACAGCCGTCAAAAACCACATCAAAAACAAAAAACCAAACAACAGTCTGAACAAAAAATTGCTGAACAAAAAGCAGATAAAAATCAAGGCAGAAGACCCAAAAGAACATCTCAAAACAGAAATCAAAGAGATAATCGAAAAGAGCAACCACAAGGAGAACGGACACAAGAAAAGGAAAGACAAAACAATGAAAAGCCAACTGCTGATAACAAACAAAAAAATCAACATAAAAAACAGAATAAGAGAGAAAACTTTGAATTTGACGGCATCATTGAAACCGAAGGTGTTTTAGAAATCCTTCCTGACGGATATGGTTTCTTGCGCTCTGCAGATTTTAACTATCTCAGTTCTCCTGATGATGTCTATATATCTCAATCTCAAATCAGATTGTTTGGGCTTAAAACAGGAGACACTGTCAGAGGAATTATTCGTCCTCCAAAAGAAGGAGAAAAATATTATCCGCTAATCAAAGTAGTTAGAATCAACAACCAAGACCCCTCCGTGGTAAGAGATCGTGTTTCTTTTGAACATTTGAAACCTATTTTCCCTGAAGAAAAACTAAATATTGCCGCAAAAAACAATACGCTTTCAACCAGAATAATGGATTTATTTGCGCCCATTGGAAAAGGACAAAGAGCTATGATTGTTTCCCAACCCAAAACAGGTAAGACCATTTTGCTCAAAGACATTGCCAATGCCATTGCCGCCAATCATCCTGAAGTATATCAAATCATACTTTTGGTCGATGAGCGTCCCGAAGAAGTCACGGATATGCAAGAAAACGTTACGGGAGAAGTGATTGCTTCTACTTTTGACGAACCGGCAGACAAACATGTGAGAATTGCCAATATTGTCATTGAAAAAGCCAAAAGAATGGTAGAAAGCGGCTTGGATGTAGTAATATTGTTAGACTCTATCACTCGTTTGGCAAGAGCTTATAACACGGTTCAACCTTCCTCAGGAAGGGTGCTCTCGGGTGGAGTAGATTCTAATGCTTTGCATAAACCCAAAAGATTTTTTGGAGCGGCAAGAAATATTAAAAATGGCGGTTCGCTCACCATCATTGCAACAGCTTTAATCGATACCGGTTCTAAAATGGATGAAGTGATTTTTGAAGAATTTAAAGGAACCGGAAACATGGAACTGCAGCTGGATCGAAAATTAGCAAATCGCAGAATATTCCCCGCCATTGATATCATGGCTTCCAGTACAAGAAAAGACGACTTGCTACATGATGAAAGAACACATCAAAGAATGTGGCTGTTGAGAAGATATCTCGCAGACATGAATCCTATTGAAGCAATGGAATTTGTCAAAGAACGCATCAAAGACACGCAGTCTAACGAAGAGTTTCTGATTTCTATGAATGGATAAATAATAATAACTCTATTATAAAAAAATAGCGGCAGAAATTCTGCCGCTATTTTTTTATAACTCAACTGAATAGACTCAAAATATCTTTTTCCCTGAACCTTCTTCTTCCTCTTCAATTTCTTTCTTTGTTTTACGAATAGATTTTCCCTTATTAAACCTATAAGTCACACGCAACATAAAGATATTCTTCAACAAAGTAATGTCATAAGTATTTGTTTCATTATAAGTGGGCGCTGCAATATAAGAACCTTGTTTATAGTCCACTCCAAAATCAACCGGCAACATATAAAAAACCATCACATTCAGCTTGTCTTTCAAAAACGGCTTTTGCAACATCAACCCCCAGAAATCATTGTTCCATCTGTTGTAACCCTGAGGGGTAATGATTTTTTTCATGTTATTTTGATAGATTAATCCCGATGTGATTTTATGTTTTGGAATCATATAAATCAAATTTCCACTCATTGTCCAGTCATTGACATGATTGGTTTTGCCTTGATATTCAATACTGCTGTTGAAGAAGTTCGCATTGGTTTGTAGGATAAGTTTTTTACTAAACGGAATGGTCAACCCTCCTTTGATTCCATAATTTTTATATTTTCCCACATTGTCATAAGTATATTCAAAAATACCGTCATTTCTCAATCTTCCTATTCGCCCGATGTAATTATTTGACAGATGATAATAAGGCTCAATTGATGCCAAACCTCTCATAACATTGAACTTAACGGATAATTTGTGGTTTACGGCGGGTTCCAACAACGGATTCCCCTTACTCACCGTTTGATTGTCTATAACAATTGTATTGGGATTGGCTTGACTAATGGAAGGATAAATGCTTGATGAGCGATATTTGAATTTGATATCCAACATTTTTATAGGACTATATTTAATATCCGCATAGGGTTGATAGATAAAATATCTGGTTCTTTTTCCAAATGCCTCCGGCAAGCTCATTTCTGCTGCGGCACCAAATTTGAAACTCAATTTTTTACTGAGGTTCAAAGCATAATAAGCATACAATTTATGTCGTAAATCCTTATAAGTAAAATCTGTTTTATTGGCTTCGTCTATGCCTGTTGTTCCGGAGCTGAAACTATTAGTAACCTTCTTGTATGTGTTTCCATATCCAAGCTGAATGCTGGATTTGTCATTGAGTTGATGTGTAAACTCTGCATTCAGTTTTGTGTTGGTCTTGTCATTTACACCGGATTCTATTCTGCTGAGAACAGCATTTGTCAAATGTTTGTTCGTATAATCATTTTGATAGCCTGAATACGTAAAATCTACATTTAATGTATTTTTTTCATCAAATTTTCCAATGTAAAACAACGAATGGTAGTTTGTTTTGGAATCTGAATCTTCTGCATTTTCCGTATCATAGGCATTGACTTCATTTCCTCCCACTAAATGAGATACTCTATATTTATTTGAACTTGTGTTTTCTCTAAAAAATAAGCCTCTGAAATTACTCTCAAAACTTATTGTGTGCCTTGGATTGATATAATAATCTGCTCCAATAGTCATATGATCATTCAAGTTTTTCATAAAAGAATTGGGGTCTGTACCTCTTGATTCCTCCATTATTGTAACACCACTGTTATACTGTTTTTTGCTGTATGTAGGAATGGAAAAATTATTGTAATAATTATCAAATTTAACATAGATATTAACCTTGTTATATGTATAATTTAAACTGGTTGAAAATGTATTGATAGGAATTATATAGTCTTTATGCCAAGCATCAGGATCGGATATAAGTTGATTTTCTATAAAAAATTCTGTTCCTTTATAATTGGTTTTCAGAATAACATCAATAATGGCAGAATAGCCTTCCAATCCGTATTTTCCTCCCGGATCACGAATTACTTCAATTTTTTTCAACCTGTCCGGATCTAAATTTTTGATATATTCTTTATCTTTTTCAAGCCCGTTGACCAAAATTTTGATATTATCTTCTCCATCAACTTTTATGGAATTATTGTACCTGTCATAGGTCACCCCTTTCACTTTTGCCAACACATCTTTGGTGTTTGCCGTTCCAACTTTCATCTTGTTTGTTACAACATAGACATCTTTGTCCACTTTAAAATCTTTGGTTTCTCCCTTGATCGTCACAGCTTTCAGCATATTGTCATCCAACACCAATTTGGTCGTGCCTACAAATTGATTAACCCTGCTGATATAAATATTTTTTGATTGCTTTTTATACCCCATATAATCAACTTCCATTCGGTATTTTCCGCTTGCTAAAGCGGCTTCAAAAAAGCCTCTACTATCCGTAGCTACTCCTTTAACCAAACTACTGTCTTTCACACTATAGAATCCCACGGCACAAGATTCCAGACCTTTTTTGGTCTTGGCACCAATCACTTGTCCTGAAACATAATGCTCTTGCTGAGCAAAAATTTGATTGCTGAAAACCAACAATAATATCAATATAAATTTTGTCAATTTTTTTTTGTCAATTCGATTCATTTTTATTTTCATTTTTTTATCATTTAGTTATTTGTTGCGTAAATTCCGAAAGATTTCTTTAAATCAAATAATTTTACTTACTGAACTGTTTGATTTTACTGCCGAAATGTATTTTTACAACATTTTTTGGATATTATGTTCTAGTGACGAAGAAAAAATAAAAATGTTACAATTGTGGCAAACAAAAAAAGCCCCACAGAAAATCTGTAGGGCTTTTTTTATATTCTTAAAAGATTAAAAATTATTCCGCTAGAATAATTACTTTATTATTTTTCATTTCAATTGTTCCGGAGTTGATTGGCAAATGTGCTTCTCCATCTGAAAAATCAAACTTATCTTTTTGCTCATCTTCAATCTTGATTTCCGCTCCTTTAATTCTCAACAAACCTTTTTGTAGAATTGAAACAATCGGTGCGTGATTGTTTAAAATCTCAAATTCTCCAAAAACGCCGGGAGCTAATACGGAGTCAACTTCACCTGAAAACAAGACTCCTTCCGGAGTAACGATATCTAGTTTCATTCTTTTGTTATTTTAAATTAGAACAATTGTGTTATTCTACTGCTTCAGCCAACATTTTTTCTCCGGCTTCAATGGCATCTTCAATACCTCCTTTCAAGTTGAAAGCCGCTTCGGGAAGGTGGTCTAACTCTCCATCTATGATCATATTAAATCCTTTGATTGTATCCTTGATATCAACCAAGACTCCCGGAATGCCCGTAAACTGTTCTGCAACATGGAACGGCTGAGATAGGAATCGTTGCACACGCCTTGCTCTGTGAACAACCAATTTATCTTCTTCACTCAATTCTTCCATACCGAGAATTGCAATGATATCTTGCAATTCTTTATATCGTTGCAGAATTTCAATGACTCTTTGCGCAGTTTCATAATGTTCTTTTCCTACTATCTCAGGGCTCAAAATTCTCGATGTTGAATCTAAAGGATCTACAGCGGGATAAATACCTAATTCTGCGATTTTACGAGAAAGCACCGTTGTTGCATCCAAGTGAGCAAAAGTTGTTGCCGGTGCAGGGTCAGTCAAGTCATCTGCAGGCACATAAACCGCCTGAACAGACGTAATAGATCCATTTTTAATGGATGTAATTCTTTCTTGTAGGGCTCCCATTTCCGTAGCTAAAGTAGGTTGATATCCCACTGCTGAAGGCATCCGTCCTAAAAGTGCGGAAACCTCAGATCCGGCTTGTGTAAAACGAAAGATATTATCTATAAAGAACAATACATCTTTTCCTTTTCCCGTTCCTGCACCATCACGAAAATATTCAGCAACTGTCAATCCTGAAAGAGCAACACGAGCACGTGCTCCCGGAGGTTCGTTCATCTGTCCGAAAATAAAGGTTGCTTTAGAGTCTTCTAATTCTTTTCTATCAATTTTGCTGATATCCCAACCTCCTTCTTCCATAGATTTCATAAAATCTTCACCATATTTGATAATCCCCGATTCCAACATCTCACGAAGCAAGTCATTTCCCTCACGTGTACGTTCTCCCACACCCGCAAAAACAGACAATCCGCCGTGTCCTTTTGCAATGTTATTAATCAATTCTTGAATCAATACGGTTTTTCCAACACCGGCACCACCAAACAAACCGATTTTACCTCCTTTTGAATAAGGTTCAATCAAATCAATTACTTTGATTCCGGTATATAGAGGTTCTGAACTTGTGGTTAAATCATCGAACTTTGGAGCCGGTCTGTGAATAGGGCTTCCGTTTTCTCCATCTTTTGGCATGGCTTCCATTCCATCAATCGGATCACCAATCACATTGAATAGACGACCAAAAACTTTTCCGTTTGGCATTCTGATAGGGGAGCCCAAAGCTTTAACGTCTTGTCCTCTTTGCAAACCATCGGTAGAATCCATTGCGATTGAACGAACGGTGTTTTCTCCTGTGTGTTGTTGCACTTCTAAAATGACATCTTGTCCGTCCGGACGTGTAACCACCATAGAATCATAAATCTTTGGCAAACTGACATTCTCTCCCTCAAAAACCACATCGATCACAGGACCGATAATTTGAGATACTTTTCCTACTTTTTGTGACATGTATTGAAGTTTTATTTTGACAATTTTTAAATTGTTGCAAATATATAAAATCTGATTGTTTTGACAATAGCGAAGATTAAAAAATATTTTCCATTGAAATCAAAGTGATAACCGCCTATTCTTTGCGCTGTTCAATCTTCATGATTCCACTGATTTCGTTAATTCTAACGTTCTTGAAATTCATATCCGAATCAAAACCATATCCTTCAATTTTTTCATCATTTTGTTTCAAAACGGTTTTTTCTTCTCCAAAGATGTGATTGTTGTTCATATCCCAAAAAAGATGCGATGTATCTAACGAGCCACCGTCATATCCTTGAATGTGAACATTACCGACCAATTCGGCGAAATCAGGGTTTCTATAGATATATCCTTTATCTGCCGTAATGATAGTGATTTCTCCACGCTCTGAATTTATGATTTCGATTTTTATTTTCTGCGGAAAAGATTGATATTGAAATTGAATTTGGTTACTGAAATCCGTCATAGTCGGAGCAGTGAGTATCAATACGCTGTTACCCATCAAAGTATAGGTGAGTTTAAAATTCTTGGTTTCAGAAATGGGAATATCTTCATTTTTCTTATACAAACTTTCAACTTGCTCAATGTTTTTTGAGCAAGAAAAAAGCATTGTTGCCAATAGACTGACAACAATGCTTTTTATGATATATCTATTTTGAACAGGCATTAAGCCATTTCTTTATTTTATGTTTGGCACCTTTACGCTTCCACCAATCCAACATCCCATTTTTACGGTTTTTCCCGCCATGGACTTCATGAATATTTGTTGTTTGCTTGGCGCTTTTGCTCTATAATTGGCAGCCATTTTTCTTGCATACTTCGTTTTAGAAGGGTCAACACTTGCTGCTCTGTCAGCCATACTCGCTGCCAGCCAATAGGTTGCTCTTTTTGAGAATTCATCTGTTCCACATTGATTGGCACTCGATGCATACAATTGTGCTATCAAAATGTAAGCGCCTCCCATTGATGGTTTGAATTCCAATGCTTTTCTCGCATAAGTTCTTGCTTGTGCTTTTTGACCTCTGTTTTTAGAAAGTTTAGCCAATTTATAATACACTTTGGCTTTGTCATAAGCCTCGGTTGTTAGGTTAATTGCTTTTTTATAATAGCTCACTGCTTGCGCATAATTTCTATCTTTCTCATTCATAATACCCAAATAGTATGAAGAACTATAAGAAGGATTGATAACATTCATTTGTTCAACTAATTTCTTAAAAATGGGATCTTTTGTGCATTCTTTTTTACTCAAGTTGGCTGCCGCTTTTTTCAGCCAAGCCACATTTTCTTTGTTGTCATCAAAGTTACGTGTATAGAGAGGAACAAGGTGTTCACAATCTCCCAGTTCTCCCAAAATTTTATCCATTTCTCCTAATACAATACTATAAGCAGGAATGTATTGCTTTGCTTGTTTCAGTCTGCGAGCTTCCTTTTTTGAGAGTTCTTCACTTTCTTCTTTCTTTTGAAGCACCTCCATTTTCTTAGTATATTTCACCACATAAGAATCTAAAGCTTCTGAGATTTTATCATAATGATTAATCACATCTTCAAAAGAGAGCTTGTTGTTTTTGAACATAGCAACCGCGGCATCAAAATAAGCATAAAGTGCCTTGGGATTTGTAAATTTACTCTTGCCTTTTGTAAAACCGTCATTGAAAACCTTATATAGGTCTTCTTTTGTCCCGGTTTTATATTTCAGCATTAACAAACCTTTTCCTTGATAGGTCTTTCCAATATATTTTGAATTGGGAAAGTTGGCAATCCATTGATCATAAAGTTTAGTCAGCATACTGAGATTTTCTTTGACCTTTGCATCATCTTTTGCCGCTTGAGCTTTCTTTAACTTTGCATAATAGATTTGTATACCATCATCAAAAACGGCTTCACTGAGTTTTGGACAAGATTTATATACTTTTTCCCAATATGGCATTGCTGCATCATACTTTTTAGCTTTCACCATGTCATGACCTAAACTGAGATTTACATTACATTCCTCTTTTTCTTGTGCAAAAACACTAAACGTAGAAAATAATATCAATCCTAAAAGTGTGTAAATCGTTTTCATATTCTTATTTTTTAATTAATTTTTCTTTTGATGAACCAACTGTCATTCAATGACAAGCCGATATGTATGTTAAAATAGTTTTCTTTTATCAAATGTGATGAAACTTTTCCTTTTTGCCCAACTTCAAAACCAATATTCAAGTTTGAAATTTTTCTCCCTGCCGGTAATCCAAGACCAAAAGTTATGCCAAAATCATTTACAGCTTCATTATAAAGACGCATTCCCGTATCTTGATAATTTATACCGAGTCTATAAGTGATTCTTTTCCAATAGCTTGTGATTGAGTTGTGTTGTGGTGTATAGAAACCTCCCAGTTTGAATTTTCTTGCATCGCTATAGGTCAAATAAGAAGGATCGTAAAAGTTATTCTTAAAATTATTAAGTCCCACATAATCAAATTCAAAACCTATAAACCATCTGTTTTTGCTTCCGTATCCGGTTCCCACACTCAACTCATAAGGTAACAAAAGTTTTGTAAACTCGTGCTTGTTTGTGATACTTTCAACCACTCCATTAGACGATATCAATTTGGTTTCTCTCACATTTTCTTGTGAGAGTTTTGATTCTAAGCGAAAGTTAGTATTGAAAGTTGCATATTTATTTTGTTTGAAATCATAGAAAAAATTTGCACCTACTTTCAACGCATGCCCGCTACTAATGCTTTGATTGTTCTCTTGTGTAAAAGTATAGACATCATTTTCTTTCCATTGATATTCATGATCTATATGACCGAAATAATACTGATATTCCGCTCCTATTGAAACATACTTGTTAATTTTATAAGAGCCTGCTACAAAAACTTTGTTTGTTCCACCTCTTCCCGAATAGGATGTTACATCGGTTTCTGTCTTCTTCAATATTTTGTATCCAACCGATGTCACCGGTGTTAATCCGAATCCGAATCCTGCTTTCTTGCCAAAAGGAAGCGCCAAAGAAAAATAGGATGCCTTATGTGTAGAACGCCAATCTTTGGATTGAGTGTCCGACAATAGCACAAAATTATTCAACATTCCAAAACTAAAACTCACAAACTTCAACTCTGAAAGAGAAGCCACATTGTTCATATTATAGTGTAAACTGTCCACATAAGCATTAATTCCTCCCATTGAAATATTCTCCACTGCACCTTTAAAAGTGACATCTCCCATTCCAAAAAATGAATATGGAGACGGCGATGCGTCTTGAGCATAAAAATGCTGAAAGCTGCTGAAAACCAAAAATAATATGACTAATAATTTCTTATGACTCATCTGTTTGTATGTTCAAGTTTAAAATATAATTCATTCCTTCCAACAGAATGAATTTTGAATTAGCAAATATCTTATTTTTTACGTACTTAGCAAAAACTTTCTCGTCTCCTCCTGTTAAAAAAACTGTTAAATCTTTGTATTTTAAACTATATTTAACAATAAAAGTCTCTATTTCATTAAGCGTTCCATTTACCACGCCCGATTGTATAGATGATTTAGTGTCTGTTCCTATCAAATCAATTTTTGAAGCGGGAATATGCAATCTAGGCAAATTGGCCGTATAATCATTCAACGATTTGTATCGAAGATAAAGTCCGGGAGAAATGGCACCTCCAAAATAGCTGTTTTTGTTATCCACAAAATCATAGGTGATACAAGTTCCGGCATCAATAATCAATTTATTTGTATCCGGCTGCTTTAGAATTGCTCCGGCAACCAATGCCAATCGGTCTGCTCCAATGGTTTTCGGCGTTTTATATTTAATTCCAAAAGGTAAAATCAAATCGGATGTGAGCAACATAAATTTAATTTTCTTTTCTTTTAAAAAATCCTTTAAAAAAGCTATTTCTGTCCCCACTTGAGAAATAATAGCTTGTTGTATCTCAAACTTCTCAGCAAGTAATTTAATCTCAGAAACAACCTGAAAATGTTTCACACGAATCAAATAAAGCATCTCTTCTTGAGAAAAAACAGCTAATTTCACATTCGTGTTCCCTATATCTATAATTAAATTCATACCGATATAATTATCTTTTTTTTTATCTTGCAAGCTCAAAAATACAACAATGAGCCGAATAAGCGGATTTTCAAAAATATCAAAAAATGATAAGATAGATTGGCTTTTGCAAAATTATCTTCAAAACGATAAAAAAGCTAAAAGAATTTTGAAACAATATTGGAATACGGATAAAGCTTTGCAACAGCTCCATGATGGTTTCATAGAAAACACTATCAGTAATTTTTATTTGCCTTATGCTCTCTCTCCAAATTTCCTGATAGATAATAAAACCTATGCTGTTCCCATGGTCATTGAAGAAAGTTCTGTGGTGGCCGCTTCGTCAAAAGCCGCAAAATTTTGGATGACCCGCGGAGGTTTTAAAACTACAATTTTAGGAAATACAAAGATTGGACATATTCACTTTTTATATGACGGCAATACAAATACATTAAAAAACTTTTTTGAGCAACATAAATCCGTAATTCTTGAAAAAATTAATCCGCTTCAAAAAAACATGAAACAGAGAGGGGGAGGAATATTGGAAATGAAATTAATCGACCAAACCGGCAAACTGGAAAATTATTATCAAATTGAGATAAAATTTGATACTGTTGATTCTATGGGTGCAAATTTTATCAATACCATCTTAGAAGAAATTGCTATTATTTTTAAAAATTTATCTAAGAATCATCTTCCCAAAGAGCCGGACATCATTATGAGTATTCTATCAAACTACAACTTGGAATGTGTTGTGAGATCTGAAGTTTCTTGTAAAATTGCCGATTTGGCAACTGATCAATATAGCGGAGCAGAATATGTAAAACGATTTATCAAAGCCATCGAAATTGCTGAAGTGGAACCCTATCGTGCAGTGACACACAACAAAGGCGTGATGAATGGCATTGATGCTGTTGTGATTGCCACGGGAAATGACTTTAGAGCCGTGGAAGCCAACGCACATGCTTTTGCAGCAAAAAACGGAAAATATACCAGCCTGACTCATGCAGAAACAAACGGGAAATTTTTTAAATATTGGATTGAAATTCCCTTAAGTCTGGGGACAATCGGTGGATTGACCGGTATTCATCCTCTAGTGAAATTTTCTCTTCAATTGCTACAAAATCCGAATGCACGAGATTTGATGAAAATTGTTGCAACAGCCGGATTAGCTCAAAATTTCTCCGCTCTGAACTCTCTGATTACAGACGGCATTCAAAGTGGTCACATGAAAATGCATTTGAATAATTTGCTAAACTTTTTGGGAACAACAGAAGACGAAAAAAGCTTTGCACAATCATACTTTAAAGATAAAAGGGTCAGTTTCAATAAGTTAAAAGAAATTTTGAATAAATAAGCATATTCATTACATTTGTAGATACTAAATCTTGTCATTATGAAAACAAAACTATCTATAATCCTTTCAATATTCTTAAGTCTAACCGTAACAGCACAGACTTTTACAAAAACTACTATTTCCAATGCAAATGCCAACGGAGCTATGGGCATTTTGGAAAAAGAAATCAACGGAGACAGTCATATGGATTTGATTGGAACCAGCACGAATTCAAACACTGTGATGTATTTTATCAACAACGGAAACGGCACTTTTACACAACATATCATCGACAATAATCTAAATCAGGCTGCCTATGCAGACGCCTATGATTTGGACGGTGATGGAGATTTGGACTTCACCGCTGTCGGATATACAGACTTGGTGTGGTATGAAAATGACGGAAATCTTAACTTTACACGACATGATATCACAAGCTTGAACGACCCTACTTTTGTTCGTGCCTATGATGTGGATAGTGATGGAGACGGAGACATAGGAGTTGCCATATTCGGTGAAAATTATATTACAGGGTTTTTTAACGATGGAAACGGAAACTTCAATAGAATGAACTTGATTAGTATTGCAGGACCAAGAGTATTCAACGGTGGTGATTTTGACGGCAATGGCAATGCAGATGTCTTGTTATCTTCTTTCACCGGAAATGAAATTGCTTGGTATAGTTTCAACGGTTTCACTTTTATCAAACACGCCGTGGCAACCAATTTCAACGGCGCCTACGGAGTTGAAGGAAGTGATATTGACGGAGATTCAGACTATGATATTGTAGCCGCAGCATCCAACAGCAATGAAATTGCTTGGTTTGAAAATAATGGAAATGGAAGCAGCTTCATAAAACACAGCATTGATACCAATATGGCACATGCCATTCAGGTTCATGTTATAGATATAGACAACGACGGCGATAAAGACGTAGTTGCAACGGGCTTCGGAAATACAAATGGCGGATCGACAACTAACCACCAAGTCGCAATTTATTATAATGATGGCAATCAGAATTTCAACAAAGTCGTAGTTGACAATACCGGCATGGGACCTACAAATCTCAGTGTTTTTGATTTCACCGGAAACGGAGCCGTTGATATTGCGTTTGCCGCCTCGGTTGGAGATGAATTCGTGTTATTGAGCAATAACAACGCAAGTATTAGCGAAGTAACAGAAAAAAGCTTTGAAGTTTATCCTAATCCGGCAAAAGATTTTATCAATATATCATCTGACCAAACTATTCGGTTAATTCAAATTTTTGATCTCACCGGAAGAAAAATTTTAGAAACAAAACAACAAAGTATTTCTATTGACAAGTTCCCCGAAGGACACTACGTAATTCAAATTAATTACGAAAACGGGAAAGTTGCCGCCAGAAAACTAATCAAATTATAGTTTGGAATATTATAGCCCCGGAAAAATTCTGCTAACCGGAGAATATTTGGTACTTGATGGAGCCAAAGCTTTGGCTTTGCCTGTAAAATACGGGCAAACTCTACGTGTATTAAACGCGTTGTCAAATAATTTTTCTTGGAAAAGTTTAGACCAAAATAAACACAAATGGTTTTTTGCCGATTTCTCACCTGATTTATCTATTGACAACACTTCCGACTATGACAAAGCAAAAATTCTTCAAAAACTTCTGATGTTCATTCGTATTGAAAAGCCTGAATTATTTAAAACCGGTTTAGATTTTACGACATATTTGAATTTTGATAAAAATTGGGGATTAGGAACATCATCAACTTTGGTCAATAATCTGGGACAATGGGCAGAAATCAATGCTTTTGAACTACTAAAACTATCTTTTGGCGGTAGTGGCTATGACATTGCCGTCGCACAAGAACAAAAAGCGCTTATATATCAAATCAAACCAAAACCTAACTGGAAAATCGTTAATTTTCAGCCGGATTTTAAAGACAAATTATTATTTGTGTTTCTGAATCAAAAGCAAAACAGCAGGCAAGAAATCAAAGCATATCAAATGCAAAAAACAAATATGGAGACAGTCAAAAGAATTTCAGAAATTTCTCAAAAAGCCTTACTTTCAAAAACCATCGATGAATTTTCTGCCCTCATGGATGAACATGAAAGCATACTTTCAAAAGTTCTCAATCGTCCGACCGTAAAAGAAATCTATTTTTCCGATTTTCAAGGTAGCATCAAAAGTCTTGGTGCTTGGGGAGGAGACTTTGTGCTGGCAACAAAAAATGATGCCGAATATTTCAAAACTAAAGGTTTTAATACGGTTTTTGAATTCGACAAATTTATTCAAAAATAAAAACCCGATTGGAAAACAAATCTAATCGGGTTAAAAAATAATTTTATGCCTCTATCCGGTCACAATCTCTTATCAATTTTTTCCTTCGGATAGAAAGCTTTAACATCATAGACCACAGCATTCTTTGCTTTCAAATCATCCAAATTCAAATCTCTGAACTTATCGTGAGAAACTGCCAAAACAATGGCTTGATATTTTTTTGATAAGTCTTCCGTAAGTTCCAACCCGTATTCATATTCCACTTCATCTTTTGATGCCCACGGATCATAAACATCGACATTGATTCTATACGACTGTAGTTCTCTGATTACATCGATAACACGCGAATTTCTGATATCCGGCGTATTCTCTTTGAAAGTAATACCCAAAACCAACACATTTGAATTTTTAATCGGCAAGTCTCTGTCAATCATTAACTTGACGGTTTGTGTCGCTACAAATTTTCCCATACTGTCGTTCATTCTTCTTCCTGCCAAAATAATCTCAGGATGATAGCCCACTTCTTGTGCTTTTTGTGCCAGATAAAACGGATCTACACCAATACAATGTCCTCCAACCAATCCGGGTGTAAATTTCAAGAAATTCCATTTGGTTCCGGCTGCTGCCAACACGTCTTGCGTGTCAATATTCATCAATTCAAATATCTTTGCCAGCTCATTGACAAAAGCAATATTAATATCTCGTTGTGAATTTTCAATTACCTTTGCCGCTTCAGCCACTTTGATTGTTGGAGCCAAATGAGTTCCTACCGTGATAATCTCATTATACAGCTTGTTTATTCTTTGTCCAATTTCAGGAGTTGAACCTGATGTCACCTTTTTGATATTATGCACACGCCTGAGTTTATCTCCGGGGTTTATTCTCTCGGGCGAATAGCCCAAATAAAAATCTTTATTGAGTTTCATCCCCGATACTTTTTCCAACACAGGAAGACAAACATCTTCTGTTGCTCCGGGATAGACCGTAGATTCATAAATAACAATATCTCCCTTTTTGAGATATTTGCCAATGGTTTCACTGGCTTTGATCAAAGGTGTCAAGACAGGACGATTATTTTTATCTGTCGGGGTAGGCACCGTTACGATATAAATATTTGAATCTGTCAAATCATCTAGAGAACAAGAAACAAATAAGCCTTTTGCTTGATTATTGTTGTTTTTAAGCACTTTTTTGAGTTCGTCATCCTCCACTTCCAAAGTGAAATCATTGCCGTTTTTGAGCTCTTTTACTCTGTTCTCATTGATATCAAAACCCATTACGGAAAATTTCTTGGCAAATTCAACTGCCAGCGGAAGACCGACATAACCCAAGCCTATAATTGCTATTTTATCGTTTGTATTCATTATTTAGATTTATTTACCTTTTAAATATTTCTTTATTTTATGTTTGAGTTGTCCAAAGAAACCTCTTTTCTGATCAAAATATCCGCCATAGCCGTAACCATAGCCGTAACCATAATTTTTGCTATAACCATATCGTTTCATCATATTAACTTTGAAATCGTTATAAATAATAGCTACATTTTTTATTTCTTTCTTCTTATATCTCTCATCTAGTTTTTTTACAAAACTCCTTAGTGTATATTCTTCTCTGGTTACAAACAATAAAAAATCCGCATATTTCTGCAATTCCATTGCATCAGAGACCAAACCTATCGGCGGTGTGTCAATGACAATGTAGTCATATCTTTCAGACAATTCTTTAAACAGTTGTTCCGTATATCGATTCAATATCAATTCAGACGGATTAGGGGGTACGCTTCCTGCCAAAATGATGTCTAATTTTTTTGTTGAGGTTGACACAATGATATCATCAAGAGTAGCCTCTCCCGTCAAAAAATGAACAATTCCTCTTTGTTTGATTTTTGCCTCTTCAAAATATTCTTTAAATTTGGGCTTTCTTAGATCAAATTCCAACACTACGGTTTTCTTGTCACTAATTGCTTGAATCAGACCCAGATTTGTTGAAATAAAAGTCTTTCCTTCTTTGGAAATCGATGAAGTTACCAATATTGATTTGGAAGAAGCTTTTGGATTGTTGAACATGAACCGTAAAGATGAACGAAGAGACCTAAATGATTCTGTCACCACACCACTTGGAAAATTCAAAACAGGCAGTTTTCCTTTCTTTTCAAAATGATGAATATAGCCCAGCAGGGGAATGTCCGTGATATCTTCCAAATCAGAAACATCGTGTATCTTATTGTCAAACACAAAAACCGTCAACGTATAAAGTGCCGGCAATAACAAGCCCAAAAGCAAGGCTAAAAGATAATTTATTTTTCTGTTAGGCGCCACAGGCAATTGACCGATATCTTTTGCAGAATCTATAATTTTTAAATCGGAAACATTAGATGCTTTTACAATACTTGCTTCATTTCTTTTCTGTAGCAAAGTATTATAGATCTCTTCTTTCAAATCATACTTTCTCTTCAGAGTCAGTAGGGTTTGTTTTTCCTCAGGTAATTTATTGATTCTGGCTTCCAACTTATAAATTGAACCTCTCACTCGTTTCATTTGTTCACCGAGGTTACGCATCACGGAGCCTGTTGTTTCCAACAATGATTTTCGAATAGATTCGATTTCCAGGTCTATCTTCTGAATCGGAATGGAATTTTGTTGAAAATTTGATGCCATTTTCTTTCTTTCTATGGCCAGTTGCGTAATTTTAGCTACATTTTGAATAATTGTAGGGTCTTCGATTCCTACCACTGTCGGCGCCGGCAAATCTGCATAATGTCTTTTATCATTCAAATAACGTTGCAATTGTTCATAGTAAATCTTTTTCTGAAAAATGGTATTTTTCTTTAAATCCAAAGCCGTAATTTTTTCATAAATCTTTGCTGTTGGATCATCCAAATTCAACACAGTCTTATTTTTCACGAATTTTTTTAAATCCTTAGATGCCGATGTCAAATCATTTTGAATAAAAGACATGGTTGAATCAATGAATTTAATCGTATTGATTGCATATTTGTTTTTATCATCCAAGATTTTATCTTGCAACATTTGTGTTGTAACATTCAGATAGTCTTGTAGTTTTTGTTTGTTTGTCCCACGCAAAGTCATTACCAAAATCGATGAATTCTTATCTTTTGTTTTCACCTTGAGTTGGTCTTTATATGCCATCACAACCTGATTGAAATTCTTCAACTCAAACACATAATCTTTGCCTTTCCTGATTGTGTGTTCAATAGGTTTTAAAACAATTTTTCCGCTTAGAAAATTCAAATTAAAAACTTCTCCAATTTTGAAATTCTGTTTAAATTTTCTGTTTTCAAGTTTATAATCGGTTAATTTCAATGTCTTATAATCATAAACTTGCACTTCTTTTTGCTCAACCTCAAAACTTAATTCAAAAGTGTTTTCATCCAAAAATTTAATCTTCATCGGAACATTGATGAGTTGCGCATGATCTTCGTCAAGAATAAGTTCAAAAGGACTATCTTTATAAATATCGATCAGATGATACTTGCCTTTTTTGCTATATACAATATAACTTTTCAAAGCTCTGATTACATCTTCATTATGTGTTCTGGATTTGAATGTAGTAACAATCATGTCCACCTTGTCGCTCACTCCGCCCCAATTAAACACCAAACTCATGTTTGATGTAAAAAAAGGATTATTTTCATCTTTCACCGTAACATAAGTGTCTAGTGCATATATGTTTTGTTTCCTCACATTCAAATAATGTGCGATGAAAAAAGTGATTAATAAAGCGATAATGAAAAGCTTCCAATTTTTCAACAGCTTAAGTAAAAAAAGCTTAAAATCAAATTGGGACTGTTCTCCAAAAGAAAATTGATTTTCCATATAGTTTATTTATACAATCTGGTCAATAAGAATATCGAAGTTATCAAAGACAGTGCCGTAATGGTTGTATTGATTGTTTTTGCAAACGTATCACCCGTTCCTAAGGTTTTCTGACGCAAGGGTTTTACATAAATGATATCATTAGGTCTGATATGAAAATAAGGGGAATTCACCACATTGGCATTTGTCAAATCGAGAATTTTTTTGATTCTTTTTCCTTGTTCTTCTCTCATCACCACAACTTTTTTCCTGTCTCCGACAAGCGTAATATCTCCGGCATTGGAAATCGCATCAAATAAATTAGCTTTTTCTTTATATAAAACCCCGGTTAAAGGTTTTTTGACTTCTCCCATAATTGTATAGGGAATTCCTGCCAATTTCACTCTGATAAAAATATCATCCAAAGTTTTAAACTGATTTTTCAGCAAAGCTTGTTTAATATTCTGTTTGATTTGATCGTAGTTCATTCCTTCGACTTGCATTTTTCCTATAATCGGCAATTCTATATTTCCTTCTTCATCAACTGTATAACCTCTGAAATATAAATTTTCAGAGCTTGACCTTGCTCCTGACGATTTAGGTTGTGTTGAACTAAAAAGCTTCTGAATAACATCGTTTGATGAGCTGATATCTATAAAAAGCACGTCTCTTTTCTGAACTTTATAGTCTTCTATGGATGCTGCTTGTCCGTCAATTTCTCCCTGCACATACACAATATTCTTATAGGGAACACACGATGTGAAAATTGAAGTCAATAGTAAAATATAAATGATTTTTTTCATTACTTGATTCAAATTTAATTCAACCACAAAGGTATTATAATATCCGTAAATGTTAAAAATTATTTTAATTCATCCAAATCAGGATATAAGAAATCGTTATACGGAAACCTTTTGATGTGAATTTCTCGAACATTCTTGTATAATAAATCTTTGAGTTCGCCTATATTGATTTTATTAACGGCAGAGATAAAAACCGTTGGCATTTCTGTTTTTGCCAACCATGTTTTTTTTAAATTTTTCAAGTTGAAGTCTTCATCGCCATCCAGCCGATCTATTTTATTGAACACCAATATTGTAGGTTTTTCAGCTGCACCGATTTCGCTTAAAATTTGATTAACCGTTTGCATGTGCTCTTCAAAGTTTGAATGTGAAATATCGAGAATGTGAATCAATAAATCCGCTTCGGTGACCTCGTTCAAAGTTGATTTAAAAGATTCTATCAGCTGCGTGGGCAATTTTCTTATAAATCCAACCGTGTCACTCAAAAGGAAAGGAATATTGTACACTACAATTTTTCTAACAGTTGTATCTAAAGTGGCAAAAAGCTTATTCTCGGCAAAAATGTCAGATTTGCTCAATACATTCATCAGTGTACTTTTGCCTACATTGGTATAACCCACCAAGGCAGCACGAACAAGTTTTCCACGATTGCCTCGTTGAACAGACATTTGTTTGTCAATGCCAACCAATTTCTTTTTTAGCAATGCAATTTTGTCACGAACAATTCTTCGGTCTGTTTCAATTTCGGTTTCTCCGGGTCCTCTCATGCCAATTCCTCCGCGCTGACGCTCCAAATGTGTCCACATTCCGGTTAATCTGGGCAAAAGATATTGATATTGTGCCAACTCAACTTGAGTTCTGGCATAAGATGTTTGTGCACGCTGTGCAAAAATATCCAAAATCAATCGGGTTCTGTCCATCACTTTCACTTCCAGAATCTTTTCAATATTTTTTTGTTGTGCCGGACTGAGCTCATCATCGAAAATAATAATATCTATTTTTTTATCATCAATATAATCCTTGATTTCCAACAACTTGCCGGATCCTAAAAAAGTTTTGGGACGGGGAGTGTCCAATTTTTGAGTGAAACGTTTTTGCACCACAGCACCTGCCGTGGATGACAGAAACTCCAGCTCATCCAAATATTCATCCACCTTTTCTTGAGTCTGCCCCGATGTGACAATTCCAACAATCACCACCTTTTCGATAAGCTTTTCTTTTTTTTCAATCATCACAAATCTTTATAGCCTAATTTCTCTGTAACCGGATGGAATTTGAAACGGAAATCTCAATTCTTTGTCCAAAGTCGGATTCTTATACTCCATTTCAATTTCCATATTTTTTGACGTATTTCTCGTTTTCACTTTGAGCTTTTTCGGGAGCTGTTCTCGTTCAATTCGTTGATAATCAAAATAGCTTATTTCCAATTTCTCTCCCTTTCTGCTTTCAATCAGCTCGGATAATACCTTGAAAAAAGAATAAATCTTTAGCACTTTAACCGGTTGATTCTTTTGAGCTTTCAATTCATAATAATCTTTATTTATGGATAATTTATAAGCGCTCAAATCATCAGAGATTGCATCTCCCATCAAAAGATTCTGCAAGTTGTCAAAATTCAAAGCTGTTCCTAATTTTTGATTAATAAAATCAAAACTGCCGTCATAATACTCCGAATTAATTTTATTATAATACTGAATTTTATGAGGTGTGATATACATTTTTGCAATTGGAAATCCCAAAAAATTAACCGAAATCCAGACAATGCTATCTTTGAGAATTTTAATATGCCCCGATCCGTTAATTGATTGATTGGAATCTTTGTATCTGATTTTTATTCTACTGTCAAATGTGCGCGCTTCAAAATGTTGATTGCTCAATTCTTTTAGCAATCTCTTTCTACTGATTTCATTGGTTTTTTCCATAGAAATCGACTTGAAAGTCTTGCAGCTACTAAAAATAAGACTAAAAATGAAAACTGAATAGATTAGTTTTTTCAAAGGTTTTTTAATTTTTGTTTATACTTCTTTTCCTTATTTGGCTTGCCTTTCAAACGATACAATTCAATATACAACGAATAATAATCTTTCAGCAAAGCTTTATCTCTCAGTACAAAATCCATACCCATATCCAAAAAATCCAAAGCATTATTATATTTTTGCAATTGTTTATACGCCAATGCCGTGAAATAATAAGTCTTTGCATCGTCCGGATGCATTTCCAAAATTTGCTCTCCTAAACGGGTTGCTTGTTTATATTTTTGAGCTTGAACCAAATTTTTCAATTCAGGAAACCGATTTTTAAGACTAACTTGCTTTGCAATTTGCTTTGATAATTTTGATTGTGCGGAAATATCATACAAGTTTCTATAAAGCTGCCGGATAATATATTTGTTTTTTGCTCTTTTTTCAAAACTCCTGATCAATTTCACGCTCTCTTTATACGGAAGCATACTCATTTTGATTTCGATAAATTCTTTTTCGTACCACTTATTATCCCGATTGATCTTTCTTGCTCTTTCAATATATCTCAACGCCTCATCATCGTTTTTCATCTGATGATAGTTCTGTGCTATTTTATAAAAAATCACATCATTTTCAGGTTCAATTGCCAAACATTTCTCAAAAAACCGATTAGATTTTTTTAAATCTTCTTTCAGTCTGTTGTTCATTGCTTCAAAAAAATATTCTTGAAATTTCAGTTTGTCTTTCTCTTTTGTTTCTTGTGAACGAACAGAAAAAACACCAAGCAGCACAAAAAAAATAATCAGTTTTTTCACGTGTTTATATTTTTGTATTTATTTGTTATTCAACATATTATGTTTTACTTTCCCCTTTTTTTCTTACACGTACCAAATCATGATTTAAGAAGTTTTTTTGTCACGAATGCACGAATCTTCAAAAGCAAAATTCACTTCTAAAATCTGAAATCATCTCGCCACACTCCAACTTTATAAACTTTTTCCTTTTCCCTTTTAACGTTTGTCATGTCGAGTGATGAAGCTTCGCTTCATTGTGTCGAGACGCCTTTCTCTTTTAAACTCACAGTCATTAACCTTTCACAGGTTTATATTTTCATAATCTACTCCATTGTTGAATAATCTCCCAGATTAACACTTTCAAAATTGCCATCATATTGCACAAAATTGCCAATCATGGAATTTTTTAAATCTGCATTTAAAATTCTGCTTTGACTTTGTATCAATGTGTTTTCAATATTGGAATTTTCAATAATTGTATTTTTTCCAATCGATACAAAAGGTCCCACACTGGAATTAATAATTTCAACACCCTCAGCGATATAACAAGGCTCAATAATCTCAGAATCAACGATTTTTACATTATCTGAGATCAACTTCTTTTGTTCTTTTTGGTCATAATCCAAAATTTTGGCATTTGTGGAAACAGCAATTTTCGGATTCCCGAAATCCATCCAATCGGCAACGGTCCCGGGTTTAAAAATCAAGCCTTTTTGTTTCATATTTTCCAAAGCCGTTGTCAACTGATATTCTCCTCCCACCATAATATTTTGTTCAAACAAATGTTCTATTTCTCTTCTGAGCACTTGTCCTTCTTTGAAATAATAAATGCCTATAATTGCCAAGTCGGATACAAATTCCTTTGGTTTTTCTACAAAGCCTTCAATTTCATTTTTTTCATTCAGTTGAACCACGCCAAACTCTTCCGGATTATCTACACGTTTCACCCAAATAACACCGTCTGCACCGGCATCCAGTTCAAATGTGCCTTTGAAAAGCGTATCGGCATAAGCCACCACCACAGAACCATCCAACAAATCTTTTCCACTATAAATGGCATGTGCTGTTCCTAAGGCTTCCTCCTGATAGTCAATTTGCCCTTGTGCACCCAAATCGGTCGCAATTCTCAACAATTCTTGTTCCACATCTTTGCCGAAATCTTTTTTGATAATAAAAGAAATTTTTTCAATAGGTTGCTGCATCACTTTGGCTATTTCTCTAACCAATCGTTCCGCAACACTTGTTCCTGCTACAGGAATCAGAGGTTTTGGTGTTGTTAATGTATGCGGACGAAGTCTAGTGCCTCTTCCTGCCATAGGAATTATTATATTCATCTTGTTTAATTATAAATTCTTTGATTTGATTTCCTTTTTCGTCTATAAACTCAATCTTAATCTGTCTGTCTTTGCCTTTCCCCTCAATCTTGAAAATGGCAAAGTTTCGCTTCATAATCAGTGTATTTTGCACTCTTAATTTATTGGGCTCATTCTCGGCATGTGTGTTTGGTCCGGAGGTAAAAGGTGAGACCGTCACATCCCAAACTTTAGGAAAATTCTTTCCGTTATCTAAAAGACTAATCTCTGTCATATGCCTGTCTCCCGTCAAGAAAATCACATTTTTGAGTTTCTCGGCATAAATAAAGTCAATAAGCTCTTGCCTTTCCTTATCAAATCCATGATTTGAATAAGATTCATAAGCTCTGGCAGTATTTAAAAATTGTCCGCCCATCACCACAAACTTGAATTTGGCATTACTCGCCACCAAAGCTTGCTTTAGCCATTCTTTTTGCTTATCACCCAACATCGTCTTAGGATTTTTACCGGTAAGTCTATTTGCATCCCGATAATATCGGTTATCCAACATAAAAAATTCTACATCATTGTAGCTAAACTGTGTCGTGGCACTTTTCAGTCCGCTGACAGTTTTAGGGTTTGCCCAAAACAATTTAAATACTTCAATCGCAGTGTCTTTATTCCAGAAACTACCGTCTGAATCGTTTGGGCCAAAATCGTGGTCATCCACAATGGCATAGTGTGGCACCGTGGCAAAAAGTGCTTGTTTTTCTTTGATAGACCAATCATGTGTGTAGCGATAAACCATTCCGCTTTTGCTATCCCATTCGTTCTGGCGTAGATATGTATTATCTCCGTCCCAAATCATAAAATCAGGGTGTCTCCTATAAATTTCGTTATAAATCTGATATTGCCCGCCATAAGGGCGTCCGCTACGATCAAAAACAGGATCATTGATATAAGCGCCCGAACCGAAAGCAAAGGCAAAATCTTTCGGCGCATGATGATATTTCCATACCTCTTGAGTTTTAAACTCCAAAGCATAAGGAAAATTTATCTTTTTGCCATTGATATAAAGTTGATAAATATAGGTGTCTCCCGGATGCAAACCGTCAATAACCGCTTGAGCGATATAAGCATTATTTTTTTCGGTCGTCACCGTTTCTGATTTATGCGGCATTTCTTTTCTGTTTTTCGATGTACAAGTAAAATATACTTTTGCCGGTTTTCTGGTCTGCACCCAAAGTTTGATATCCGTTTTATTCACTCGTCCCAACATAGGACCGCTTTGTAATAAATTTTTTTGAGCAAAAGTTGCTCCCGCCATCAAGAACAACAACAATAGATTTAGTTTTTTCATATATTTATATTTTCGTATTTTACTGCTATTTAACTCGTTATGTTTTGTTATATTCTTATGTTTTGTAAATAAATTCATTTCACAAACTCGTGATTCATAACCTCCCGAATCGCTTAACTTTGAATTTCCCCCTTTTTCCTTACATATACTGAATTATGATTTAAGAAATTTTTTATAGGTCTTCGGTCACCTGTTATCCGGCTTCTTCCTCCCGGACAACCTATATCAGAAACGCACAATTCATAACTTATAAAACTTTCCGAACAACCCTAAATCAAAGATTTGACATCTTTTATTTTCAGTTGTAAACTTGTTTTTCCGTTCCAATGATTTTCTTCCAACACATAAGCAATTGATATTGGCTTTCCCGACTTAACCAAATCAAATTTATCACCCATATTAAAACCTATTCCACTCATAGTCACACCGGAACGCAAGTCTCTTAAAAACAATTTTAAATGATTGTCGTCTTTGCCAACTTTCTTGCTGTAGCCCGTATCATTCAATCCTTTACTGACAAACACCGGATTCATGTTTCCGGGACCAAAAGGTGCCATTTGCTTCAGAATCCTAAAAAATTTCGGTGTGATTTCATTAAATTTCAATTCGGTATCTATTTTTATTTCGGGAGTCAAAGACTCCTCTGCAATGGATTCTTTAACCACCTTTTCAAATTTTTGTTTAAACTCCTCCAACTTTTCCGGTAACAGTGATAAACCCGCTGCATACTTATGTCCGCCAAATTGAATAATATGTTCACTGCAAGAATCGAGTGCATCATAGACATTGAAACCTGATACGGAACGTACGGATCCGGCAATGGTATCATTTGATTTTGTAAAAACAATTGTCGGACGATAGTAGGTTTCTATCAGTCTACTGGCAACAATACCCACCACACCTTTATGCCAATTTTCATCATAAACCACAGTGGTATAACGCCTTGTTTCATTGTTGTCAATAATTTGTTGCAAAGCATCTATGGTCATTTGCTTATCAAATTCTCGTCTTTCAGTATTGATAATTTCAATCTCATCAGCAAACTGGATGGCTTTAGCTTCATTTTTTTCTACAAGCAATTTGACAGCTTCTTTTCCATGCCTGATACGTCCTGCCGCATTTATTCTTGGCGCCAACACAAATACCAAATCACTGATATTCAATATCTTTCCTTTTACATTTCTGGAAATTGCTTTTAAACCCGGACGCGGATTTTCTTCGATTTGTTTCAAGCCTAAATAGGCTAAAACTCTGTTTTCTCCGGTGATGGGAACAATATCCGCTCCTATACTCACGGCAACCAAATCCAGGTAATGCAAAATATCATCTATTTTTCCGCCTTTTGCCTCATTCAAAGCTTGAATTAGTTTGAAACCGATTCCGGCACCACTCAGCTCTTTATATGGATAAGGACAATCGTGTTGTTTCGGATTCAGAATTGCAAAAGCTTTTGGAATTTCTGTCCCCGGCGTATGATGATCTCCAATAATAAAATCTATATTTTTTTCATTGGCATAAGTAATTTTATCAACGGCTTTAATGCCACAATCTAAAGCAATTACCAAACTGAAACCATTTTCTGCTGCATAGTCAATTCCTTGATATGATATTCCGTAGCCTTCGGCATATCGATCCGGAATATAAGAATCTACTTGCGGATAGACATTTTTAATATAAGAACAAACAATTGAAACCGCCGTAGTGCCGTCTACATCATAATCGCCATAAACCAAGATTTTTTCCTTGTTGACAATAGCTTGTTCAATACGTCTTACGGCAACATCCATACCTTTCATCAAAAAAGGATTATGTAAATCTTTCAAATTCGGACGGAAAAAACTTCGTGCTTCTTCAAAAGAATGAATATCTCTCTGCGCTAATAAATAGGCATTTTTATAAGGAATGTCCAATTCTTTTTGTAGAGTTTCTACGATTTTTAAATCAGGTTCCGATTTCAGTTTCCACCGCATGAAGCAAAAAATTTTATGCTCCCAAAAATACAAAATTATAATGTGCCTTGTGTTAATAATCTGATAAAATAATTTTGAATTTCACCTCAAATGTGTGAACAGACACTAACATCCAACTTTTTATCAAAAAAGAAACTTTTTCCGGTGTGTTTCTCAAAGAATTTTTCCATTTTTGTCAAAAGCAGATAAACAACTATGATTGACTATCAAAAAATATTGACAATAGTTCATAAGGAAATCAGCGCAATCGCGCCAAAAGGCAAAACTGCCGATTATATTCCGGAATTGAAAAAGGTGAATCCTGATAAGTTCGGCATCAATTTAGTCACTCTGACACAAGAAAATTACAGTGTAGGAAATGTGAACGAAAAGTTTTCTTTACAAAGTATTGCCAAGGTCTTTGCCTTTTCTCTGGCTTATGCTCTGAGAAAACAAAAAATCTGGGAACGCATTGGTGTAGAACCTTCAGGAGACCCTTTCAACTCCCTAATTCAACTGGAACAAGAAAAAGGCATTCCAAGAAACCCATTAATCAATTCCGGCGCCTTGGTGGTTTGCGATATATTGATTGACGAACTCAAAAAACCTTGGCAGGAATTACTTGACTTTATCAGGAAAATTGCTGAAAATCAACATATTGACTATAACAAAAAAGTTTATCAATCAGAAAAAAAAATCGGATACAGAAATGCCGCTATGGTCAATCTGATGAAATCTTTTAGCAATATCAATAATCCGGTTGAAAATGTTTTGGATCTGTATTTTAAGCTTTGTTCTGTTGAAATGTCTGTCAAAGAACTTTCCAAAAGCTTTTTGTTTTTGGCAAATGGAGGGAAACTGATTGGCTCCGGAGAAAAGATTCTGAGCAAAAGCCGCACTAAGCGCACCAACGCCCTCATGCAGACCTGTGGTTTTTATGACGAAGCCGGCGAATTTTCTTTTAAAGTAGGACTCCCCGGAAAAAGCGGTGTAGGTGGTGGTATTGTTGCCCTCCACCCGGGAAAATATGCCATAGCTGTTTGGAGTCCCAGACTCAACCCGAAAGGAAATTCTTATTTGGGAATGAAAGCCTTGGAATTGCTGACTACGGAACTGGGATGGTCTATTTTTTAAGAAAATTCTACTCTAGCCTATATTTCTTGCAAATTAATCAGAACATTTTCCCTTGACGCTTTTTTTGTTGCTGAAACACTCTCTAATGTCATAGAATGTAACAGACCCAAAAACATTAAAACATCCGGCATACCAACTATAAAGAATTCCGTTCTCACAGCCTTTGAGATAGCAAAAGAACATCCATCTATATTCTTTCACCCACCTGAAATTATAACACCATTTTGTAACCTTTCTGTATTTTTTACACGGATAAGGAATTATCCACTTCCAGCAAACTTTCCAATAGGATTCGGTAATTGTTTCTTGTGTAGGCATAATTTTTAATTTTATTTAACAAATATTTGGTTCTTTCTATCCATTATACATTCATAACCTTATTCTGCCATACCATACCAGTAAAACAGAACGATTCATCTTGCTACAATAGTACTTTAAGCTCACAAGTTCACCTAAAAAGTCTAAACAAAAAAATCTTTACTTAGAAACTGCATTTCTGTAGAGAAAAACTGTACTTTTTGCATGAAAAACTGCATTTTTTAGAATTCTCAGCATAAATCACAAGTATAAAAATCAAATAAAAAACCATCAAAAAGAAGAAAAAAACGCGAATTTTTCTACTTGGAAAGAAAAAATTGAAAAAAATCATAACAAAAAAGGAAATTAATGAAATAAAGAAGTTTAATTTCTAATTTTTCTACGGGGTTGTAACATGAAATTATATCATTCTCACTTTCTCCCGAAAAATAATTAACTTAGCCCGCAAAAAACATGTCTGACTATGGATTTTGGGCGGTGGTCCCGCCAATACTTGCCATCGTGCTTGCCATCAAAACCAAACAAGTTTATATTTCATTGCTTTTAGGCATTTGGCTGAGCTGGATAATCATAGACCACGGTAATATTTTCTCCGGAACTTATAAAACCATTATGGCATTGGTTGATGTTTTCAAAGATGCCGGAAATACTAAAACCATCATGTTTAGTGCCCTAGTAGGCGGACTAATTATTTTGATTCAAAAATCAGGTGGCGTACAAGGCTTTGTGTCTGCTATAGATCGAAAACTTGGCGGATTGGAAACCGAAAACTCCGAGCGTAATAAAAAGAAAATCCAATTTTTTGCTTGGATAACCGGTGTTTTTATTTTTGTGGAAACCAGTATTTCCTCACTCACCGTAGGAACCATTTTTAGACCTGTCTTTGATAAAATGAAAATTTCCAGAGAGAAATTGGCATATATAGCAGACAGTAGTTCCGCACCCACTTCCATTCTAATTCCTTTCAATGCTTGGGGAGCTTTTATCATGGGGCTTCTGATGGCACAAGGTTTTGACCAATCTTTCTTAGTGCTTTTTAAATCGATGAAATATAATTTCTATCCATTTTTTGCGCTTGCCATTGTATTAATTGTTATTTTTTTTAAATTCAATATAGGAGCTATGAAAAAAGCAGAAAAAAGAGCCAAAGAAGAAGGAAAGGTCCTTGCAGACGGTGCAAAACCTATGATTTCAGAAGCTTTAACCAATGTTGAACCTATCAAAAACATCAAACATCGGGCAATCAATATGATTCTGCCCCTCGCCATTATGGTGCTGATGATGCCCGCCACACTCATCATAGACGGTTGGCTGCCGGCAACTGAAAAGTTCGGTCATGTTTTTTCTTTTGATAAGATTATTTTTTCCATTGGGAAAGGCTCGGGTTCCACCGCCGTACTTATGGCTGTACTCACAGCAATCTTCATTGCTATGTTACTCTATCGAACACAAAAAATTATGAAATTTACACTAATGTTCGATTTAGTGATAAAAGGCATTTCAGAAATGATGCCGCTTGCTCTTTTAATGCTTTTGGCCTTTGCCATCAGCCATGTAACCAAAGAATTAGGAACCGGTATATACGTGGCAGGACTCGCCAACGAATATCTTTCTGCCGGATTAGTTCCCGTGCTTATATTTCTTATCGCCGCATTTATTGCATTTGCCACCGGAACTTCTTGGGGCACTTTTGCCATTATGATTCCCATTGCCGTGCAAATGGCAAATAGTCTGGGAGTCGACCCTTATTTGAGCATTGCCGCAGTATTGAGTGGTGGCGTATTCGGTGACCATAGCTCTCCAATATCGGACACAACTATTATTTCGTCTATGGCATCGGCTTCCGACCATGTGGATCATGTCAAAACCCAGCTCCCGTATGCCTTGATTGCCGGAGGGATTTCTGCCATTTTATTTCTTTTATTCGGATTTTTAGCATAAAAAAATATGGCAGGCATCTATATTCATATCCCTTTCTGCAAACAAGCATGCTATTATTGCGATTTCCACTTTTCTACTTCCCTAAAAAATAAGGATGCTCTAATCAATGCCATTATTTTAGAAATCCAACAACGAAAATCCGCTTGGAATAAACATGAATTTGACACGATATATTTTGGCGGCGGAACTCCTTCAATCGTTGATTTTCAGGATATTGCAAAAATTATAGAAAGTATTGATAAAACCTATCGCCTTCACAAAAAAGCAGAAATCACGCTAGAGGCTAACCCTGATGATCTCAACGAGAACAAACTAAGAGAATTCAAACAAATCGGAATCAACCGGCTCAGCATCGGCATTCAATCTTTCTTTGAAGAAGATTTGAAAAAACTGAACAGAAGCCACAACGCCCGGCAAGCCACCACATCCATACTAACGGCACAAGACATCGGGTTTAATAACATCAGCATCGATTTGATTTATGGCATTCCGGGACTCACCGATGACAAATGGCAAAAGAATATCCAAAAAGTAACCGACCTGAAAATTTCACATGTTTCCGCCTATGCGCTTACGGTGGAAAAAAAGACTGTTTTAGCACATCAAATCGATAAAAAAATATTTCCCCCTATTTCCGACCGACAAGCTGCCAAACAGTTCGAATATTTAATCCAAAATCTCCAAAAAAAAGAATTCTTACATTATGAGATTTCTAATTTTGGCAAACCGGAAGCTCTATCTCTACACAATGCCAACTATTGGAAAAATATTCCTTATCTGGGTCTGGGACCTGCTGCACATTCTTATAAAGACGGTAAAAGAAGATGGAATATCAGCAACAACGCACTTTATATCAAAAATCTGGTATCAAATCTCTATTTTAAAGAAGAAATTTTGGGTAAAAAAGAAATCTATAACGAACTTATTATGACCGGATTACGCACAATGTGGGGCATAAATCTAAAAAAGATAAAAGCATTAGATGTTGATTTACAACAATTTATATTAAAGTCTGCAAAAAAATACATCGATCAAAACTTGCTATTTATAGAAGATGATCATCTAAAAGCTTTTCCAAAAGCCTGGTTTGTCATAGACGGAATTATCAGCGATTTATTTTGGGTATGATATCATTCTTAACTATAAGTTAGTCCCAAAAAAATGGAATTATTCAAACCTAGAAATAACATAAACATCTCACATAATGCTGGACGATGAATAATTTTTACACTGAGAAAATAATATTTATCAAACAAGTTTGTGCATAACGATAAAATCGCAAACAAGGACTTCACTTGAGGTGAAGTCCTTGTTTATAAAGGGAATTATTATTATCAATCTTATTTCATTTTTTTATGGCAGAACCACCAATCAAAACAATTGTCTTGGTTTTTTCTTTCTGCAGCCGTTTGCACGTCAGATGCAGGCGGAATAATCACATTTGAGCCAATCAAATCATTATTTGGCCAATTTTCAGGAGCCGCAACACCGTTTGCATCAGACATAATCAGTGCTTTTACAGCCCTAAGCACTTCATTTACACTGCGACCTATTTCTTGCGGATAATAAATCATCAATCTCATATATCCTTTAGGATCAACAACAAACACGGCACGTACTGTATTGCTATTTGACTTCCCGGGATGTATCATCCCCAAGGCTTTGGATACGCCCTCTGCGCTATCTGCAATCACCGGATAAGGAATCTTTACGTCCAGATTTTCTTCAATCCAATCCACCCATTTAATATGTGAAAACACTTGGTCTACCGAGAGTCCTATCAACTCAACACCAAGTTTATAAAATTCATCTGCTTTTTTTGCAAAAGCAACAAATTCAGTTGTACAAACAGGCGTAAAATCTGCCGGATGACTAAACAACACAAACCATTTTCCTTCATAATCGTCAGGTAATGTCATGTTTCCTTGAGTGGTTTGAACGTTTACTTTTGGGAATTTTTCACCCAACAAAGGCATTCTTGCTATTTCTTCCATTTTTTATTGTTTTAAAGTTTAGGACAAAGGTAGTACATCAAAAAAGCGAAGTCAACTAAACTTGATTGTTATTTATTATGGAACGATAAGAAATTATTATTCGGAGTTTATCGATAGAAATAATGCAAAGCAACAAGTGTTTCTAACATCGAGAAAACAAAAAATATTTATTAGATTGTTTTATATGAAATGGCGGTATAACCGGAATCTTTTGAGTTACTTTTTCTATTTTTCAATATCGAACTTGAATTTTGACGGTTTTAAGAGAAGTATCCAAGACAAATTCCGCATCTTTGAATCGAGGCGGTCCAAATCTTGGTTTCACATTGTTTGACAAACCGTACCCCTCTGCCGGGAAACCTATCCAGTTTCTGTCCATCCTTTTGTTTCCGTTAGCATCATGAAATAAAATAACGGCATAGTTTCCAAAAGGAATGTTCTCAAAACGCAACTGCAAATCTTTTCGAGCTTTAAGCATTTTGCTTTTATAGCTCAATTCTTTCTTCTTAGGAAAACCATTCTCAGCATTATAAAGATAAACCATAATATTGCCGGAACTACTTTTGATATTTTTAACTGAAATTTCTATGCTACCTCTTTGTTGTGATAGAGAAAACAGGCTAAAAAACAAAAAGAAAGCAGATAATATTTTTTTCATTTTTAAATAAGAGTTATGAGATTTTCACTCCGTTTGGTGTATGCTCATCCGGATTGATAAAAACCAATTTTCCTTCAGCATTCTCAGTCATCAAAATCATGCCTTGACTTTCTACGCCACGCAATTTTCTAGGTTTAAGATTCACTAGAACCAAAACATCTTTTCCAACGATATCATCGGGGTTAAAATGTTCGGCAATACCGGACACAATCGTGCGTTGATCAATGCCTGTATCCACTTTCAAAACCAAAAGCTTATCGGCCTTAGGCATCTTTTCCGCTTCCAAGATTGTCGCTGTTCTAATATCCATTTTCATGAAATCATCAAATTCTATTTCAGGTTTTTGCACCTCGACTTGTTTATTGTTCATTTCATTCTGTTTTTTGGTTGCTAAAAGTTTTTGTACTTGTTTTTCTACAATTTCATCGTCAATTTTTTCAAACAGCAGTTGCGGTTTTCCCAATTGATGTCCGGCTTGAATCAATTCATTTTTTTCAGCCACATCATCCCAGACAAAATTCTCTGTTAAGTTCAACATTTCTTTTAACTTTTTGGCAGAAAACGGTAAAAATACTTCTCCAAGAACCGATAAAGCTGCTGCCAGCTGAATGGCAACATACATTACTG
>Ga0256846_1000019_pt1 | contig 85769 bp, 73 predicted proteins | sample TevniametaG_FD_189098 | JGI IMG/M metagenome (GOLD analysis project Ga0256846, IMG submission 189098) | Tube worm associated microbial communities from hydrothermal vent at the East Pacific Rise, Pacific Ocean - Tevnia | ecosystem: Host-associated > Annelida > Integument > Unclassified ...
GCGTTTTGCCATCTCCAGTCCGTTATGGGTGGGGCCGGCTTCAAAGGTGATGAAGCAGGGGTGGTCGTCGCCGATATATCTGTTGCCGATCCTGACCATTGCCGCTCCTGAGTCTGGTTGTGGTTGTGGTTGTGGTTGTGGTTGTTTTAGGCTGTTGCCGTCAGAAGACTAGCAAGATTCGATCCGATGTGTATTGCGGTTGCTGTCGCAGCGTAAAGAGTGGTAGTAAACGGGTTGGATCTGGCCGGGAGTTGAGCGATGTCGAATGTAGTGCTGGCGGTGGTGGCCCATCCGGATGATGAGGTATTGGGTTGCGGTGGGGCGCTGGCGCGGCATGCGGCGGAGGGGGATCGGGTGCATATCCTGATTCTTGGTGAGGGGGCCACTGCGCGCGATCCGCAGCGCGACCCTCAGGCCCGGGCGGTGGATATCGAACGGTTGCAGCAGTCGGCGAGACGCTCGTCAGAGATTCTTGGCGCCGAGCCCCCCGAGTTTGCCGGTCTGCCGGATAACCGGTTCGACGGCATGGAGCTGCTCGATATCACCAAGCGGGTCGAAGCAGTGGTGTTTGAGTTGGCGCCAGGTATCGTCTATACCCACTTCGTCAATGATCTCAACATTGATCATCGCCTGACTCACCATGCAGTGCTGGCGGCCTGTCGGCCGATGCCGGGGCGTTCGGTGCGACGGCTGCTGGCGTTCGAGGTCTGCTCCAGTACCGAGCTTTCACCCAGCGATGCGCCGGCCTTCCGGCCTAACCACTTTGTCGCGATTGACGGCTATCTGCAGCGGAAACTGGAGGCGCTCTCTGTCTACGACACGGAAATGCATCCGTTTCCGCATGTCCGGTCGCCTCGGGCGCTGGAGGCGCTTGCTCACCTACGCGGCGCCCAGGTGGGGGTGGTGGCGGCTGAGGCGTTTGAACTGGTGCGGGAGATCCGTTGAGACGGTGCTCTCCTATTGGTGTTGTGCTAGATCAGCCGGAGGTTAGCCGCCGATTGCCTGTTTGTGGTGTTTTATCTGACAGTGGCCGTCAAGGGAGCCCAAGCCCAACTGGATTGCCCTGAAGGCGGAGATTCCACCGCGGTACTGATGGATGGCGAACTGTTGCGCCATACTGATGGAAAAGTCTTGATGACCCTTTGCGTTGGCGCAGCGCCGCACCATCTCTGAAATTGCCTGTTCCCTTTTCATCCCCTTTCTCCAGCTAGTTTCTCAACCTATTGTGTATGCGGCAAATATCAGGATTTCTTTATGCTCGAAAACCTCTTGCCTTAATGAAATAAAGCGAATCCGAGGGAATTAAAAGTGCTTTCTGGATTTAGTGTGCGACGGGTCACGTAAAAACCCAGATCTGTCAAGTTTTTTTACACTTCTCTTGTTGAGACTGGCCCGGTCCGGGCCCGTTAGCCTGTCTGTGAGTCGAAGGGGGTGTTTTGGGAACGGGATTTGCAGGCCCTGATGTCGAGATCCCGACAGCGCTGAATAAATGCACTCCAAGCCTATGAATTCCAATGGATAGTCAAAAAAACATCGGATTTGATCGTGTCAGAGAGCCACTCTGGCGGAAATTTGTCGGTGAGGAGCCGGCCTGCCGGGTGGAGTTGATGCCGGGCGGGGTGATCCGGCTGGGCCTCTCCGATGCTCCCTCAGCCTTTGAGTCGAGCGATCCGCGGGCGTTGCTCGAGTGGCTTAAGGCCTGTGCACCTCAATGGCAACAGCTCGAGCTGGTCGACCGGGGGGCGAATGATTGGCTGAGCACCCTGAGAAAAATTGTGGGCGGGTTGGCCGAGGGCACGCGTATCTGTCTCGACATCCCATCTGCAGATAGCTGTGACCTTATCTATGGTGCGGACCAGCCGGTTTCCGGTGAGTTAGGGCGGAAGTTGCAGGCGCTGACCCGGCAGGGCCTGACCCTACTCGACGGGCGTCCCTTTTTGCAGTTCGACTCCGCAACGGTGACGCGGCTGATCTGTGAGGCGCCGCCGAGCGAGGCACATCGCACCACGCCGCGGCTCTGGCAGCGGGCGCTCTCCTGGGTGGGCAACGATAGGCTGATGCAGGAGTTTCTGCAGCTGCTGCAGGAGGACCTGTTCGCCAGCCTGCCGCCGGAGTATTGCGACCGCCTCTGGGTGCGGCTGGAGAGAGTTGCTGCAAAGTCTGCTGACAACCAGATTCAATCGCAATGGCAGCAACAACGTACGGCACTTGATGGTGGCCTCAATCTGGCCGCCCTGATGTCGCTCAATCCGCAGCTGGATGAGGCCTGGCTGGAACGCTTCAACGGTTATCTGAGCGATCTGCGTTGCGCGCTACTGTGGCATCGATTGAGTTTTCTGTTAGCGCATCTGCCGGGCTGTGATCTGAGTGGCCTGCTCAACAGTGACTCGCAACGCATCCTGCAGCGATGGCGTGAGATGGGGGAGCTGGATGCCACCACCACCGAGATCTGCCGTAGCTGGCACCAGCTGCCGGAGGTCAGGGAGGCGCTGGAGTTTGAGGGCATCAACTTTGGTGATGTGCGCGAGTACGACAACTTTGCCAGCTTCCAGGAAAACTATCAGCTGCTGCGCCGGGAGGAGAGCCAGTGAGCGGTCCGGCCATTGTTTGCATGCTCTGGGATAAGAACCATGCGGCCCTGTATGAGTACGTGCGGCGCCGTCCCTGCACCGTGATCACGGTTCGCGGCAACTGTCTGCCTGAGCTGCAGCGGGGGATTGAGGCGGCCGGAGGCAGCCTGCTTGCGGTGGAGGATGCGCTGACCCAGGAGGAGTTTCTGCAGCTCGATGAGGAGTCGAAGCAGCGCGCGCAGCTGGTGGCGCAGGGGCTAGATTGTGATCAGTGGAAGGGGTTTTGTGAGGCACAGGGAGTGCATTCGGCGCGGGTCAACGAGCTGCTGACTGGCGGCATGAAGGGGTATTTGCATCGTTGCATGATCGGTGTCAAGGCCCTCGACCGGCTGCGTGAGCGTTACCAGCTGGAGCTGATGCTGGTCAACGAGGAGTACACTGGCAGCGCCAAGCTGTTCGTCAAGTGGGCCAAGGCTCGCGGGGTGCCGGTGCTGCATCTGCTGCATGGCACCGGGCTGGCCAAATCTTACAACGTGCACGACTGCGTGAATGCGGATTGTTACGCGGTGGGCTCGGACTACAGCAAGGAGGGATTGCTTGATCTGGGAGCACCCGATTCGATCCTCAAAGTCACCGGCTTTCCTGCCTGGGACCACTATCGGGAGCTCGCGCAGCAGCGTGTCTCGATTCGCAGTCAGCTAGCAAAGCACTACCGGCTCGATCCGCAGCGGCGTTGGGTGGGCTACTTCACCACTTGGGCCTCCACCACCACCGCCTATGCTGAGCACAGTGAGTATAAGCTGCTGATTGCCGGCATCTTTCTCGCCTGTGTGCAGCTCTGGGCCAAGGGGATCGACTTTCAGTTGATTATCAAGGATCGGGAGTCGAACGAGCGCTTTGGTCAGAAATTGACAGCGGAAGTGGCCAGAGCCCTGGGCATCCCGGCGGATGCCTACCGTTACATCACCGAGAATACCGAGGGGCTGACGGTGGCTTCTGATGTGGTGGTCTCTTCCGGTTCCAACCTCTCCATTGAAGCGGGCATCGCGGGCATTCCGGCGATCAACCTGCTTAGCCCTTCCCAATGGCTGTTGGGGCCGCCCTATCCCGATGTGGGGATGAAGGAGGCGCGGGTGGAGAGCCTTGCGGGGGTGTTGGAAACCTGTCTGCAAGGCGAGCCCAGCCAGCTGCAGCCGCTAGCGCGTTTCGCCGGCCCCAACGGGGATGGCCACTGCTTCGAACGGGTGGCGGAGCTGATGCTGAGAATGGCACAGGGCGAGGCGGTGGTGGAGATAGGGGAGTTAGACGTGACAGACCAACAGATGCAGAAAAAGCCGACTGTGATTGAAATTCCCGCGGAGGAACCGGTTGAGGTGCAAAAGCCGACGCCACTCTGGCAGCAGGATGGCGAGAACAGTTCGCTACACGGCAGCTACTATGAAAACCCACGCGGCGACCTGTTCAACCTGTTTGCCCATCCGCCGCGTATCGTGCTGGAGTTGGGTTGCGGCACCGGTGCCACCGGCCAAGCCATCAAACAGCGCTACCCGGACGCGCTGGTGATGGGATTTGAGCTCAATAAACAGGCGGCGGCGATCGCCCGTGAGCGGCTCGACTGGGTGGTACAGGGCAATATTGAGCAGATGGACCTGGCCTCCGCCGGTTTTCGTCCGGCCAGCATCGACACCTTCATCGCCGCCGATGTGCTGGAACACCTCTACAACCCCTGGCTGATGCTGCACAAGCTGCGTCCCTTCCTCACTGACGATGCCCAGGTGATCGCCAGCATCCCCAACTCGCGCAACGCCGGGTTGCTGCGTGAGCTGGCCGGCGGTAGCTGGACCTATCGGGATGAGGGGCTGCTCGACTGGACCCACATCCGCTTCTTCACCCGTCAGGAGATCGAAAAGCTCTTCAGCGAGACCGGCTACCGTGTCGCCTGCTGGGAGAGTCGCTGGGATGGGGTGACGCCTGATCTCGATTTTGAAGACGAACAGCGCCGGGATGTAGATCTGGGCAATATGGTGTTGAAGAATCTCAGTCGGGAGGAGTGGCAGCAGTTTCGCGCCCTGCAGTTCGTGGTGCGGGCGGAACCGCTGCCGCTGGCTGGACCTGAGGCAGTTGCCACGCCGGCGGAGGGAGAGGCAGCATCGCCGCTTACGGCGACGACACCTGAGACAGCGTATGAACCAGCCGCCCTGTTGGAGCGGGTGGAGGCACCGATGGGTGCGGAGTCAGAGCTCCTGCGGCAGGAGACGGATGATAGTCAGTCTGAGGCCCCGTTGCTGGCGGATCAGCGTCTGCAGATTGCCTTTTTCGTGCAGGATGGTGAACGGGATGTCTGCTGGAAGATCCGCGTGCGTGAGCCGTTTAGTTACATGGCCGATCTGATCGAGCCGATCTGGGCGACGCATAACCCGAAGGGGGTCTGTGAGGTGGACGAATCGGCCATCGAGCGCGCTGATGTGATCGTGGTGCAGCGCCACTTTCCCCGCCCGGAACACAGTGGGGTGCTGGATCGGATGTTGCGGTCGGGCAAGCCGGTCTACTATGAGACCGATGATCTCTTCACCAAGGTGCCGGAGGGACACGATGCCTTCGGCATCGGCCTGGAGACTCGCGCCCATGTGCTCGATTTCATTGGCAAGGCGAGCGGGCTGATTGTCTCCACCGAGGCGCTGAAGGAGGCCTATCTCCCCTACAACAAGAACATTAGTGTGCTGCCGACGGTGCATCCGGCGGCGCTGATTCCGACGCAGGCACCGCCGCTGCGTGACCAAGAGCCGGTGACTATCGGTTATGTTGGCACTGTGACCCATCTGGCCGATCTGCGGATGATCGAGCCGGCGCTGCTGCGTATCCACAAAAAGTACGGCAAGCGGGTGCGCTTTGTATTCGTCGGCTGTGTCACCCCCAAGCTGGAGCGGCTGGCCGATCGAGTGGAGCGCTTTTCTAGCCTGGAAGAGTATCTGGCGAAACTGCCGGAGTTGGGGCTGGATATCGGCCTGGCGCCGCTGCAGGAGAACGACTTCAATCGGGTTAAGAGCAACATCAAATGGATCGAATATACCGCAGCCGGTGCGGTGGGGGTCTACTCCAATCTCACTCCCTATCTCAGTGTACAGGATGGCCGCGGCGGTTTTGTGGTGCCAAATACCGAGGATGCCTGGCGTGAAGCGATTGAGAACCTGATCAACGACCCTCATTTGCGTCATCGCATGCTGTTGAGCGCACGTGAGCGAGTGCTGCAGGAATGTACCGTAGAGGCGCAGATCGAAAACTATCGGGAGGTCTACAGTTCACTGCTGGAGCGCGATCTGAATGCGACCTTTCATGCTGACATGAATCAGTGCTACGCGGAGTGGGTGGAGAAGCATCAGCTGACCGAAAGCCAGGCCCAGTACCACGCGGAGCGCATGATGACCGAGTGGCGGGTGAATCCTGGTTTTCATCTGCTGCTGCCCTTTCAGAAGGGCGAAGAGGCGGCGCTTGCCGATACTCTGGATAGTCTGTCACAGCAGCTCTACTCCGGCTGGGGCCTGAGTGTGGTTTCACAGCAGCCCTCACCCGGTGGGTTTTTCGATGAGCTGGATATGGTCGAGTGGGTGCAGGTGGAGGGGAATCTGATGCAAGGCATCAATGCGGTGCTGTCCGACTCCAGCACCGATTGGGTGGCGCTGATCGCCGCCGGTGACAGGCTCGCCCCGGATGCGCTGATCTCCTGCGGCGACTACATCAATCTCCATCCCCAGGCGGAACTGCTCTACATAGATGAGGATTGGCTCGACGACAACGGCCAGCGCTACAACCCGCTATTCAAGCCGGAATTCAACCTGGAGTTGCTGCGTTCCATGCCCTATCTGGGGGCCTTTCTGCCGGTGCGTCGCGAGCTGCTGCAGTCGTTGGGTGGTTATGCCGTGGAGCCGGGCGTGGCGCAGTACGATCTGGCGCTGAAGCTGGCGGAGCGGGCGGACGCAGAGACCCTGCTGCATATCCCCAAGGTGCTGCTGCACCGTCAGGATCGCTACCAGCTGGCACGGGATGAGGCGGCGGTGGTGGAGGCGCGTTGTCAGGTGCTGCTGGCACATCTGCAACGCTGTGATATCGATGCCAAGGTGCAGAATGGCATCAGCTTTGGCACCTTTTTTGTCGACTATCCGCTGCTGAGCGAGCCGCTGGTCTCGATCATTCTGCCGTTCCGCGACTTGGAGGGGATCACCAAACCGGCGATCAATACCCTGCTGGAGACGAGCAGCTATGCCAACTTCGAGCTGCTGCTGGTAGACAACGGCAGCCGTGAGCCAAGCTTGCTGGAGTTTGTCCGGCAGCTGGAGCGAAATGATTCTCGGGCAGCGGCTGCTGCACGACGATGCCCCCTTCAACTACTCAGCGATCTGCAACCGGGCGGCGCAGCAGGCCCAGGGAGATTTCCTGTTGTTCCTTGATAGCGACACCATGGTAGTGCTCAGCAACTGGCTGGAGCGGCTGCTGGCGCAGGCGCTGCGACCGCAGGTTGGGGTGGTCGGGCCGCGCCTGATCTACACCAGTGAGCGGATCGAGAGCGCTGGGCTGGTGCTCGGCATGGGCGGAGATGCCGGCTCACCCTTCGTCGGCATCTCGATGCGTGAAGATGGCTACATGGGGCGGCTGCAGGTGGCCCAGGAGTACTCGGCGGTGAGCGGTTCTTGTCTGCTGATTCGGCATGAGCTGTTCGATCAGGTGGGCGGCCTGGATGAGCAGCACTTTGGCGTGCGTTACAGCGATGTGGACCTCTGTCTGAAGGTGAAGGCGGCCGGTTACAAGGTGATCTGGACGCCGTTTGCCAGTCTGGTGCACTTTGGACGGCAGACGATCCACAGCTATGCCGACAATAGCTTTGTCAAGATGGTGGCGCGCAGCCAGGAGGCGCTGGTGTCGCGCCACCTGCCGGCGCTGGCCAATGATCCGGCCTTCAACCCCAATCTGAGCCTGCTGCACAAAGAGGTCCAGCCCGAGACCGAGATGGATGTGACCTGGGAAGCGGCATTTCACCCCAGGCCCAGGGTCTGGGCCTATCCGGTCAACTCCGGTGGTGGCGGTGAGTATCGGGTGCGAGCGCCGTTGCGGGCGCTGGAGCAGGCGGCGCTGGCGCAGATTTCGCTACTGCCCAATTCTGAGGGGCGGGAACGCACCCGGGTGCCGAGCCTGCCTGAGATGGCCCGCGCTGCGCCGGACAGCCTGTTTGTGCTGCACGGCATCAACGATCTGATGATCCGCTGGTTGGATCTCTACCGGAAGTACACCGATACCTTTCTGGTCTTTAGTCTCGATGACAACCTGTTTCACCTGCCGCAGAAGGGCGGGCAGAAGAACCGTTTGCCCAGCGATATGCGGAAGCGGGTGCGGCGGGCGCTGAAGCACTGTCATCGGCTGATCGTCACCACCGAGCCGTTGAGGGAGGTCTATCAGGACTTTATCGAGGATATCTGGGTGATGCCGAACCGGCTGGAGACGCAGCGCTGGGGCAGTCTGGAGTCGAAGCGTGGCCAGGGTAAAAAGCCACGGGTAGGGTGGGCCGGTGCCGCCCAGCACCGGGGGGATCTGGAGCTGATCCGGCCGGTAATGGAGGCGTTGCAGGACGAGGTGGAATGGGTCTTTATGGGAATGTGCCCGACTCCGCTGCGGCCGCTGGTGGATGAGTACCACGACGGGGTGCCATTCGTCGACTATCCGCAGAAGCTCGCCAGCCTGAATCTGGATCTGGCGATTGCTCCGCTGGAGCACAATAAATTCAATGAGGGCAAGAGCAACCTGCGGCTGCTTGAGTATGGGGCCCTTGGTTGGCCGGTAATCTGTTCTGATGTGGAGCCCTATCGCAATAGTCCGGCAACCTGTCTACCCAATAAGCCGGGAGCCTGGGAGAAGGCGATTCGCGAACGTATCCACGAGCCGGATGCTCTGGCTGACGAGGGCGACCGGATGCGGGCCTGGGTGCGGGAGAATCATATGTTGGAAGATCACCTGGAGGAGTGGATGCAGGCGCTGTTCTCTGATGAGGTGTTGCGCCAACTGCTGAAGCCGGCGGGGTAGTTAGAGAGTTTTAGCTGAACCATGAGGGGAATGGTGTTCCTGGGTTCCATTTTTTGCCTTTCTCATGGAATGTTTGATTATTCATTAAAAACAAATCGTTATCAGTGAGTGCAGAGCTGTCTTTTTATAAGGGGAGGGGTTAAAGATCCCTGGCAGGCTGCCGTTACAGAGGCCGGAAGCGGTAAATACCATCACTCTCGAAGGTATATCTGCTAAATGCAAACCCGATGCCCAGGCTTGATGTACAGCATCGCCGGGTGATTAGGAGAAAAGTTATGGCACTCGTAGTCAATACAAACGTAATGTCGCTGAACGCCCAGCGTAACCTCTCTTCCACACAGAACGATCTAGCCAAATCCCTGCAGCGGTTATCTTCCGGTCTGCGCGTCAACAGCGCGAAAGACGACGCGGCGGGTCTCTATCAGATTGAAAAGATGACTGCGGATATCCGCGGTCTGAATCAGGCCACACGTAACGCGGCAGACGGCATCTCACTTGGTCAGACTGCGGAAGGTGCCCTCGGTCAGATCGCCAACAACCTGCAGCGGATTCGTGAGATTGCGGTGCAGTCATCCAACGCTACCGTTGAAGATCGCACCGGCCTGCAGAAGGAGGTGGATCAGCTGACTCAGGAGATCTCCCGTATCGTGCAGACCACCGAGTTCAATGGTACTTCCCTGTTGTCCGCCACTGCCAGCATGAGCTTCCAGGTGGGTCAGGATGGCAAGGCCAGTCACCAGGTGAGCGTCAAAACTATCGACCTGACCAGCCTGAATGCCTACGCTTCAAGCCTGACCGCTACCGGCACCATCAATGTCAGTAGTGCCTCCGCCGCATCGGCAGAGTTGAGCACCGCATCCACCGGTATCGAAAACGACATCACATCAGTGGCTCAGAATCGAGCAACCTTCGGTGCCGTGCAGAATCGTTTCGAGGCGGTTATCTCAAATCTTTCGAATTACGCTGAGAACCTCACTGCTTCACGCAGCCGGATTCAGGATGCCGACTTTGCGGCGGAGACCGCGGCACTGACAAAGACGCAGATCCTACAGCAGGCTGGTGTCTCGATACTGTCTCAGGCCAATGTTGTTCCGCAGAGTGCCCTGGCGCTGTTGCAGTAAGCTCATCGACCGGCATCCGGGTGATCTAGCCCGGATGCACTAGACTCGAAGAGATCAGCCTCAGGGTGGATGCAATGACAACCGAAGTAACAATGGGATCGCTGCTTCAGTTCAGCCGGACGACCCAGCCCCAATGGGTGGAGCAGGCCAGGCCAGCAGAAGCTGCACGTCAGGTTGCTGAGCGGAATATATCGATCCATCAAGACCAGGCTGAAGAGGAGTCCCAGGGCAGTCTTGAGCGGCTGGAAAAGATGGTTGAAGAGCTCAATCAGAAGGTCCAGCAGCAGAAGCGCTCACTCCAGTTCAGCGTGGATGAGGAGAGTGGCAAGACAATCATCAAGGTAATTGATCTGGATCGGGACGAACTAGTTCGCCAGATCCCACCTGAAGAGGTCATCCGGCTTGCACAGCGTATGCAAGAGAATTCTGGGGTGATCCTTAAGGCGAAAGCCTGAAAGAGATCGGCTTGCCGCTGTAGAGTTCAAACTTAGACTTTCACCCTGGATGGACTCTCCTCCAGGGTAAAACAAATTAAATGGAGGGGAGACGATCATGGCTTCTATTCTCGCTCCCGGTGTTGGATCTGGGCTCGATGTCAACAGCATCATTGATCAGTTGATGAACCTGGAGCGGCTGCCGCTGGATCGTCTGCAGAATCAGGAGAGCCAGGTCAACGCGCAGATCAGCGCCTATGGCCAGCTGCGCAGTGCTGTGTCGGATTTTGAAACGGCTATGGATGGCTTGGGCTCTCTCTCCAAGTTCCAGGTCTTCTCCGGTTCATCCTCCAACGCGGATGCCTTTACCGCCAGTGCGGATGAGACTGCCAATGTGGGCAGCTTCAATATCAACGTCACCCAACTGGCTCAACGCCACAAGCTCGCCTCCACTACCTTTACCAACAAGGATACTGTGGTGGGAAGCGGCACTCTGGATATCTCGGTGGGCAGTGGCAGCTTCAGTCTCACCATCGACAGCAGTAACAACACCCTGGCGGGCATTCGAGATGCGATCAATCAGGCCAGTGATAATCCAGGGGTGGCCGCCACCATTCTCAACGAGAGTGGTGGCAGCCGCCTGATCCTGACTTCGAATGACAGCGGTGCGTCGAATGCCGTTGAGGTGGTGGTCTCGGGGGATGCAGGGCTTTCCCAACTCCATTACGAGGCGGCAGGTACGCAGAACCTGACTCAGGTGGCGGCTGCTCAAGATGCCCAATTGACCGTCGATACCTTTAGTGTGACCAGTAGTTCGAATACGATCAGTGATGCGATTCAGGGTGTGACCCTTAATCTTAAAACAACTGGTAGTGGCACGGTCGATTTCAGCAGAGATGATGACGCTATTGCCGAGTCAGTGGATGCATTTGCTACCGCCTTCAACAATCTGCGCAATACCATCGATAGCCTTTATGATGGGCAGTTGGCGGGAGACAGCACCCTGCTGACCATGGAAAGCCTGATGCTTGGCATAGTCAATAGTGGTGCCTCGATTACTGGTGGCAGCTACACCCATATGACAGAAGTGGGGCTCTCCATCGGCAAGGATGGCCGGATGAGTCTTGATAAGAGCGCATTGAGCAAGGCGATGGATTCCGATTTCAGCGGGGTCAGCAGGTTGTTCGCGGACAGTGATCAGGGATTTGCCAAACGCTTGGGTGATCTCGCCCACGATCTGCTGACTGCTGATGGTATGGTGGATGCGCGTGAGGATGGACTGGCTGCCCGCATTGATACCCTGCAGGATCGACAGAATCAGCTTGAATATCGTCTCGATCTGACTGAACGACGCTATCGGGCCCAGTTCGCCGCGCTCGACTCGTTAATGGGGCAGTTGCAAACTACCAGCAGTTTTCTTTCGCAACAGTTCTCATCCTAAATATAAATGAGATGGTTGAAGGAGATGAGAGCCTGACTGGTATGGGATGGAAACAAAGAGACTCTTCCTAGAGGGAAAGAGCGCTGCAGAGAGCGGTGATCCAGACAAGAATGAGAAACAGTCGTGAGGCATAATTACCCATGAGCCATTTAAAAAAGCGTGGAATATCCCAGTATGGACAGGTGGCAACCAGCTCAGAGGTTGCCTACGCTAGTCCGCACCGGCTCGTCCAGATGTTGATGGAGGGTGCGCTGGACAAGATGGCGGCGGCGAAGGGGTTCATACAGCGCAAGGATATGGGGCAGAAGAGCCGGCATATCAGTTGGGCGTTGTCTATCATCAACGGCCTGCGCGGCGCACTCGATTTAGAGAGTGGTGGTGATATTGCCCGCAACCTTGATGACCTCTACGAATATATGGGGCGTCGCCTGATGGCGGCCAACAGCAGCAACGATCCGGAAATCCTCGATGAGGTCGCCTCGCTGCTGACCGAGATCAAGCTTGCCTGGGATGCATTGCCGGATGAGGTCAAACAGCTGCCACAGGAGAAGATCTCTCCTGCAGTGGGTGCCTAGATGGTTGTGAAAGATGACCTCCTGGAGCAGGTTCTGCTGCTGACCCGCCAGATGCGTGAACAGGCACAACAGGCTGCCTGGGAGGAGGCGGAGCGGACGGAGGTGCAGCGCAGCCGTCTGATCGCTGAGTGTTTTGATGGTGAAGAGGCGTTTGGTGACCAGATGCTGGCTGCCAACAAGGTTCAGGAGATCATCAGGCTCGATACGGAGATCATGGCGATAGGCGACCGTTCCAGGGATGAGATCCGCACCCAGTTGAATCGTCTGCAGCAGGGCCGGCAGGTGGCAAAGGCCTACCGCCGTTTCAGCCGCTGACCTGGACGAAAATCAGGCAAGCACCAGCTCAATTACCGCCTTGCTGCCGAAATAGGCCAGCATCAAAACCACGAATCCACTCAGGGTCCAGATCAATGCCTTCTGGCCTCGCCAGCCAAAACGGTATCGTCCCCACAGCAACATTCCAAACACGATCCATGCGGTGATCGACAGCACCGTCTTATGCACCAGTCTCTGCGCGAACATGTCGTCAAGAAACAGAAAACCGGAGCCCAGCGCCAGCGTCAGCAGGAAAAAACCGGCACCGATCATCTCGAATAGCAGGCTCTCCATGGTCTGCAGGGGGGGCAGGGCGCGGATAAAGCCGCCGGGGTGACGATGGTGGAGCTGGTGGTCCTGGATCGCCAGCAGAATAGATTGGACGCTGGCGAGGGTGAACAGGCTGTAGGCCAGCATCGAGACCAGCACATGGACAGTTAAACCGAGGGAAGCGTTTTCGTTCAGCAGGTGAACCGAGCTGAAACGGGTCTCTAGGAGGATCGCCAGGGCCGCCATCGGCAGCAGAACTATACCCAGATTCTCAACCGGCTTGCTCAGGGCAGAGAGCAGCAGCAGCAAGGTGATGGTCCAGGCGATTAGCGAGAAGGCATTAAAAAAGCCCAAATTGACGCCCGTGCCGCTTACCAGATTACTCCAGAGCAACAACGCATGCAGGACCACCCCAGCAAAGCCAATAGCCAGTCCAGCTGAACGGGGCAGCAGCCTGACGCTGCGGCTGCTGAATAGCCGCACGCCAAAGATCAATCCGGATAGCAGATAGGCCGTGATGGTAAATGATGTCAGCAAAACGGCTGGATTCCCTGTTGCGGTGGTTCGATAACTGAGGTGTCGCGATAATCGCATATAAGGCGTGTTTGATGGAAGGCCGACTAACAGCCCGCTAGGGGGCCAAACTCAACTGCTATATACTGTGCCGGTTTTGATCTTACGCCCGTGGGGCCTGCTTGGTGGAACGCTCATGTTTGAAAGTTTGACACAACGGCTTGGAAAGGTGCTCGACAACCTGCGGGGGCAGGGGCGCCTTTCGGAACAGAATATCAAAGATACCATGCGTGAGGTGCGCATGGCGCTGCTGGAAGCGGATGTAGCGTTACCGGTGGTGCGTGCCTTCGTCGATGAGGTGAAGGCCAAGGCGATGGGTGAGGAGGTGATGAAGAGCCTCACCCCCGGCCAGACCCTGATCAAGATCGTCAACGACGAACTGGTGCGGGTGATGGGAGAGGCGAACGAATCCCTCGACCTGGCCGCCCAGCCCCCCGCAGTGATCCTGATGGCCGGTCTGCAGGGTTCGGGTAAGACCACCAGCGTTGCCAAACTTGCGCGCTGGCTGCAGCAGAACGGTAAGAAGAAGGTGATGGTGGTGAGCTGCGACGTCTACCGTCCCGCCGCCATCAAACAGTTGCAGACCCTGGCCAAAGATGTCGGCGCCGAGTTCATCCCCAGCTCCGCCGATCAGAAGCCGGTGAAGATCGCCAAGATGGCGCTGGCTGAGGCGAAGAAGGCCTATGCTGACGTGCTGCTGGTGGATACCGCCGGACGTCTGCATGTGGATGACGAAATGATGGCGGAGATCAAGCAGCTGCACGCCAGCGTTGATCCGGTCGAGACCCTGTTCGTGGTCGACTCCATGACCGGTCAGGATGCGGCCAATACCGCCAAAGCCTTCGATGAAGCATTGCCGCTGACCGGCGTGATCCTCACCAAAACCGACGGTGATGCGCGTGGCGGTGCCGCGCTCTCGATCCGCCATATCACCGGCAAGCCGATCAAGTTCCTCGGTGTGGGCGAGAAGGTCGACGCGCTGGAACCGTTTCATCCCGACCGGGTTGCCTCGCGCATTCTCGGTATGGGCGATGTGCTTAGCCTGGTGGAGGAGGTCAGCCGCCAAGTCGATCAGGAGAAGGCGGCCAAGCTGGCGCAAAAGCTGCAGAAGGGAAAGGGTTTTGACCTGGATGACTTCCGCGAACAGATGCTACAGATGAGCAAGATGGGTGGAATGAGCAGTCTGATCGATAAGCTGCCGGGCATGGGCAACCTGCCGGACAAGGTCAAGAACCAGGTCAACGATAAAGAGGTCGGGCGGCTGATTGCCATCGTCAACTCCATGACCCCGAAAGAGCGCCGCTTCCCTGCGATTATCAAGGGTTCGCGCAAGCGCCGTATCGCCAATGGTTCCGGCACCCAGGTGCAGGATGTGAACCGGCTGCTCAAGCAGTTTACGCAGATGCAGAAGATGATGAAAAAGATGAAGGGCGGTGGCATGGAGAAGATGTTGCGAAGGATGGGGGGACGTCTGCCGGGTGGGCCGGGCGGAGGTGGTTTTCCATTCTGAGTCGGTTGTCGCCGCAAGGCCGCTGAAAGTGCTGAATTCTGCCCTCCTTTCCGAAGTATGCCGCAAGTTTGAGGCTGGATTCAATGCGGGCTTCACATTCCAATATTTTCCGTTATAATGCGCCGTTTCCCGCCGGAGTACCCGGTGTATCCAAAATCATCGTGACTAAGGTAAGGTTAAAGAGATGGTAACCATTCGTCTTTCCAGAACTGGCGCAAAGAAGCGCCCCTTCTACCACATCGTCGTGACCGACAGCCGTAATCCACGTGATGGCCGTTACATCGAGCGCCTCGGCTTCTTCAATCCGGTTGCCACCGGTGGCGAGGAGCCGCTGCGGATCAATCGCGATCGCGTCGATCACTGGATCTCCCAGGGTGCGCAGACCTCTGACCGTGTTGCGGATCTGCTGAAACGGGCTGCCAAAGCCGCAGCCTGAGCCCGGATCTGACGGTTCGGGGAAGCCCATTCCTGCCAAGGCGGACAGAATGATGCAGTCCGACGAGATGGTGGTGATGGGGCGGGTTTCCGGCGTGTTCGGTGTGTGTGGCTGGTTTAAAGTCTACTCCGACACCAAACCCCGCGAAGGCATCCTCCAGTACTCCCAATGGTACCTACAGCAGCATGGGGAGTGGCGTGAGGTCAAGTTGCTGGAGGGCAAGCGCCAAGGCAAAGGGGTAATTGCCAAGATCCAGGGTTGTGATGACCGCGATCAGGCGGCCGCGCTGCAGGACAGCAAGATCGCGATTCGCCGGGCGCAGCTGCCAGCACTGGAAGCAGGTGAATACTATTGGACCGACCTGGAGGGATTACGGGTCGAGACCCTCGATGGAGTCGAGCTGGGGCGGGTCAGCTACCTGTTTGAGACCGGCGCCAACGATGTGGTCGTGGTCAAGGGAGAGCGGGAGCGGATGATTCCCTACACCTGGGGTGAGGCGATCCGCAGGGTCGATCTGGCTGCTGGGCTGATGCTGGTTGACTGGGACCCGGAGTTTTAGGGAACGATGCGCTTCGACGTGATCAGCGTCATGCCGCAGATGTTCGATGCCTTGCAACAGCAGGGCGTGGTTGGCCGGGCGCTGCAACGGGGACAGGCGGAGTTAAGACTCTGGAATCCGCGGGACTACACCAGCGATCTGCACCGCACGGTGGATGACCGCCCCTATGGCGGCGGCCCAGGCATGGTGATGAAGTACGAGCCACTGCAGGCCGCTATCGAGGCCGCCAGGAGTGGCCGGCCGGATGCGAAGCTGGCCTATCTGAGTCCGCAGGGGCAGCGCTTCGATCAGCGGGTCGCGACAGAGATGGCCGCCTCAGGTGAAGATCTAATCCTGATCGCGGGTCGATACGAAGGGATCGACGAGCGCATCATCGAGCGCAATGTCGATCAGGAGTGGTCGATCGGCGATTATGTGCTGAGCGGTGGTGAGTTGGCGGCGATGGTGCTGATGGACGCAGTGATCCGCCTGTTGCCCGGGGTGCTCGGTGCGGCGGAGTCGGCTGAGCAGGATTCGTTCATGGACGGCCTGCTGGATTGCCCGCACTACACCCGTCCAGAACTGATAGACGGCATGCAGGTGCCGAAGATCCTGCAGAGTGGTAATCACGAGTTGATTCGACGCTGGCGCCTCAAACAGGCGCTAGAGCGGACGTTGCAGCGGCGGCCCGATCTTCTGCAAGGGCGCCGGATGACGGCCGAAGAAGAGAAGCTTTTTAATGAAATCAGAGCGGCGTCGGGAGACGCGGAGCGAGAACAGGAGCAATAGACCATGAGCAAAATCATCGAGCAGCTCGAAGCCGAGCAGATGGGCCGTGAGGTTCCAGAGTTTGGCCCCGGCGACACCGTGATTGTTAAGGTGCGGGTAAAAGAGGGTAGCCGTGAGCGGCTGCAGGCGTTCGAGGGTGTGGTCATCGCCAAGCGTAACCGTGGCCTTAACTCTGCATTCACCGTGCGTAAGATGTCCCACGGCGAAGGCGTCGAGCGCGTGTTTCAGACCTACAGTGCACTGGTGGCCGATATCAAAGTGACCCGTCGTGGCGACGTGCGTCGCGCCAAGCTCTACTACCTGCGCGGTCGTACTGGTAAGGCAGCACGCATTAAAGAGAAGATCTAACCTCCTTCTCCTGGTCATCGATAAAGAGCCGTTCCGGCCTCGGCTGGAGCGGCTTTTTTATGCCTGGCAAAGTGCAAGCATACTGGCTTGCAGCGACAACTCTCTGGATGAGAGACTGCGGGTTTTGTCACGGCAGGGCCTAATGATGCAGACATTCTACTGGCACGACTACGAAACCTGGGGCGCCGATCCGAAGCGGGACCGGCCGGCCCAGTTTGGCGGACTGCGTACCGATGCGGAGCTGGAGCCGATCGGCGAACCGTTGGTGATCTACAGTCGTCCCAGCGATGATATGCTGCCCCAGCCGGAGGCCTGCATGGTGACCGGCATCAGCCCGCAACTGGCGTACGCAAAGGGCGTGCCGGAGGCAGAGTTCATTGCCCAGATCCATCGTGAGTTGGCCCAGCCTGGCACCTGTGGGGTCGGGTACAATTCGATCCGCTTCGATGACGAGTTCACCCGTTTCACCCTCTATCGCAACCTCTTCGACCCCTACGCCCGGGAGTGGCAGAATGGCAACTCCCGCTGGGACATCATCGACATGGTGCGCCTCACCCATGCCTTGCGACCAGAGGGGATAGAGTGGCCGAGCGATGCGGCAGGGCGGCCCAGCTTCCGTCTGGAACTGCTGACCGCCGCCAACGGCATCGCCCACCAGGCGGCTCACGATGCCCTTTCAGACGTGTACGCGACCATCGCCCTGGCGCGGCTGATCAAACAGCGCCAGCCGCGCCTCTACGGCTACCTGCTGAGCCATCGCAACAAGCATCAGCTGCGTGACCTGCTCAACCTCAAGGCGACGCCTCCCATACTGCTGCATGTCTCCTCCATGTACCCGGTTGAGCTGGGGTGCATCGCGCCGGTGGTGGCGCTGGCGCAACATCCGACGAACAGTAACGGTGTGATTGTCTTCGACCTGCGCCAGGATCCAGCGCCGCTGTTGGAATTGGATGATGAGCAGATCCATCAGCGTCTATTTACCCCGACCGCTGATCTGCCTGAAGGCGTGGAGCGTATCCCGCTGAAGACGGTGCATCTCAACAAGTGTCCGGTGCTGGTGCCGACCAACACCCTGACGGCGGAAGCGGCGGAGCGTTGGCAGATCAACCTTGAACAGGCGGAACGGCATCGCCAGCAGCTGCTGTCAGCGCTTGAGTTGCAGGCGAAGATTAGCCGTGTCCACCAGATGAAGCAGTTCGAGCCTCAGACGGACCCGGATCTGAGTCTGTACAGCGGTCCATTCTTCAGTGAAGACGATCGTCGCCGCATGCAGCAGATCCGCGAGACTCCGGTTGATCAGCTGGCCGGGCTGCACTTTGCGTTTGACGATGCGCGCCTGCCGGAGATGCTGTTTCGTTACCGCGCCCGCAACTGGCCGGAGACGCTCAACGAAACGGAGCGGCAGCGCTGGGATGAGTATCGTCAGACACGTCTGTTTGATGCGGATGGCGGTGGTGCTATCCAGTTGGATGAGTATCTGGCCCAGCTTGATCTGCTGGCGGCAGATGAGGGGCTCTCCGCTGAGCGCCGCGCACTACTTCCCAAACTGCTGGAGTGGGCGGAGCGCGTCGCGGAGAGCGGCTAAAGAGCCTCTGAACGAATCATGGACGGGTAGCCTTGCCGTTCGAATTTCTGCTCGCTCAGATTTCTTCAGAGGCCCCTGATCAGTCGTCCAACCAGCCCTGTAGCGCTTCGATCACCGCCTTGGCCTGGTCCCGGCTGGAGATGTTGAACTTCGACTTCGGCAGGTATTCACCGTTGCGCTTCTGGTAGCGGCGGATGGTGTACTTCTCCGGACCGTACTCCTCCTTGGCGCGATTCCACTCCTGATAGCGGAAGATGAGGGTGGTCCAGGCTCCTTTCGTGAGCACAACCTTGTCCAGTTCTTTGACAATGTCGATGCCGTCTTCAGTGTAGGTGACTGTCAGCTCGTCGGGTGTAGATGCCATAGTTGTCGCTTCTAAAAGTTGATGATGGGTTGCAGGGGAACGTTACATGTCCGGTTTTCCGGCAACGGCGCCATATTTGTGCAGGATTGCGATGATCGCCTCGGAGTTGTTGGCGATGGCTAGCTGCAAGGCGGTTTGTCCGGCGTGATTGCGTTGGTTTACCTCTGCCCCTTTGGCGATCAGGTGTTTGACGATTACCCGATGGTCCTGGAGCACCGCGATGTGCAGGGGGGTGTTGCCATCCTTGTCGGTGACGTTGATCTTGGCTCCCCGCTTGATGAGAAACTCGATGATATCCCGGCTGGCGCTGTTGGAGCGTACCGCCTCGATCAGCATTTCGTTTGGCTCGAACTGCGCCCCCTGGTCTGCCAGCTGGCGTGCAATCAGAGGCCGGCGTGCCATCACCGCGGTGTAGATGGGGCTCTTGCCGAAGGTATTTTTTGCATCGATATCCGCGCCATGGTCGAGCAGGATGCTCACCACTACCAGCAGACCGCGTTCAGCAGCCACGTGCAGTGGTGTGCGTCCATCCGGGCCGGTGGCATTGATATCGGCGTCCCAGTAGAGGTTACGCTCGATCTGATCGATATCCCCCACATGCACCGCCCGATAGAGATTGATGGTGGGGCGGTCGGGTTTACTGCAGCCGGCCATCAGCAGCAGCGCAAGCAGGCTGGGTAGAAGAATGGGATGAAGTTTCATGTAGCGATGGTAAAACGTGGTGAGAGGCGTCTGCAAGCCCGATCGTAGCCAGGGTGTCGCTGCCCATGATAGGGTTCGGGGCTATGATTACAAAGCTGTTATTGACCCTCGGGGTGATTGGAATCGCTTGGTTGGTGCTGCGCCAGCGTGCCCGCAGGGTGCGGCAGATCGAGGCGGCAGAGCGGTCTCCGCAGCTGAGTGCGCCTGCCAAGCCGAGCGGGATGGTTACGCCACGCCTGGCCGCCTACGGATTGGTGATATTCATGATCCTGGTCAGCAGCCTGTTCCTCTATCTTCAGTGGCGCGACGAATATCGCATCGTCACGGTGCGGGTGGTCAACACCCAGACCGGCGAGAGCCTCATCTACGAGGCACGGCGCGGTGATGTGGAAGGGCGCCATTTCGAGACCCTCGACGGCCGGGTGATCACCGTAGCGGACGTGGAGCGGATTGAGATGGGCCGGGAGTCGCGCCAGCGCTAGGAGCCTGTCGGATTTAACACTGTTTGGCTGTAAACCCCTGGATGGCGATAAACTGGGTTGATCACCATCCAGGGATTTTTCCCCAAGGGCACTTCCTTTGGGGTAGGCTCAAACGGATAATCTGACTAGGCTCCTAGTCTTGCCGTTTTAGCGCCGCGCGGCCCGATCATTGCCGCCCGGCAGCCGTAAAAAGAGAGCAGATGGGGATATCGCACACACTGATCCGCCTCAGCTACGCCTTGGAGGGCTCGGCCCGCTATCGGCGGGCCAAGCACTTCTTCTACGACTTGCTGGAGAACCCTCTGGCGCCGGTGCGGCCCTACTTCGATATCTTCATGATCCTGCTGGTGCTGTTGAGCGTCTGGCTGCTGATCTATGAGGTGCGCCACGACCTGGGGCTGATCGATGATGTGGTCGAGCGCATCGCGGTGACTGTTTTCATCCTCGAATATCTGCTGCGCTTCTGGATCTACAACGACAGCCACGCCATCATCCTCAAACATTACGAACGGGCGGAGTTTGTCAATGAGCGGTTTCGCCTCTGGCCGGCGCTGCGCGAGATCCTCGCCCGGAAATGGGATTACATGAGTCAACCGCTGGCGGTCATCGATCTGCTGGCGATTATTCCCAGCTATCGTCCACTGCGCTTTCTGCGCATCTTCCTGCTGTTCCGTCTGTTTAAGCTGTTTCGCTACACCCGCAGTATCAGTGGATTCGTCAAGGTGTTGTCAGAGAAGCGCACTGAGTTGCTGACGCTGCTCATCTTCATGGCCTTTATCACCTTTACCGCCGCCACCGCCTTCTTCTTTTTTGAGTTCGAGTCATCCGGCCTTCAGTTCAACTCCTTTGTTGACAGTCTCTACTGGGCGGTGGTGACCATGTCGACGGTGGGCTACGGCGATATCACGCCCCAGACCATCGAGGGGCGGGTCATCACCCTGGTGTTGATTATCTCGGGACTTGGTGTGATCGCCTTTTTCACCTCGATCATCGTCTCCGGTTTTGGTGAAAAGATGCACGAGGTGCGCTCACTGCGGGTCTACTCTGAGGTGGAGCGCAAGCGGGTCGGCATCATCCTGTGCGGTTTTGGGCGCGTGGGTGAGGTGGTGGCGCAGCGCTTGGCAGAGGAGATGAACCCGTTTGTGGTGGTTGATACGCGGGAGTCGGCAATCCATCTCGCCAAACAGCGCGGCTATCTGGCGGTGCAGGGCAATGCCGAGGATAGTCAGTTGTTGGCAAATCTGGGGGTTGAACGCTGGGTTGAGCGGCTGCTTTGTCTGACCGGCAATGATGTGATCAACGTTTACATCACCCTCTCTGCGCGGCAGATGAACCGGCAGATCGAGATCATCTCCCGCGCCAACCACCGGGAGAATATCACCAAGTTGATGCGGGCCGGTGCCACTCATACCGTGGCGCCCTACGAGGTGGCTGGTCTGATTGCGGCGGAGTATGTGGGCCAGCCGGTGGCGTTCGAGGCAATCTACGGCATGCTGTCTGGCGAGCGCGAGGTGGGGGTCGATGCGGTGCGCATCCATCCGGGGGCGAAGCTGGTAGGGTGTCGACTGGGTGAGGTCGACTTCCAACAGAGCAAGCTGATCGCGTTTGGTGTGGTGCGGGATGGTAGCGCGCCGCCGGAGGGGCAGACACATCTGTTTGAGCTGGGTGGGCGGGTGTTTCACTTCAACCCAAAACACGACTTTGAACTGGCGGCGGGGGATCTGCTGTTGTTGTTTGGACACGAATACAGCATCGCCCATTTTCGCGATGCCCTTGAACGAGGTGGGCTGTGAATCGCGATCTGCGTGTCCTGATCTTCGGCGCCGACGCGCTGGCCCAGGAGGTGGCGGGGCAGCTGACCGAACGCGGTCTGCGGGTGCCCATGTTCAGCAGCGATCAGGAGAAGGTGCGCGGCCTGTGTGAGCGGGGCTTCGACGCCCGTGAGCTGGACTATACCGACGACGACCAGCTTCGCTCGGTGGGGCTTGGTTCGGGGATTGATATCATCTTCGGTCTGTTCGACGAGGAGTCGAAAAACGTCTTTCTCACCCTCTCCGCCCGTGCCCTGGAGCCTGAGCTGAAGATCGTCTGTGTGGTGGAGTCAGCGCGGGGCAAAGAGAAGATGCTGGCCGCCGGTGCTAGCAAGGTGCTCGACCCTTTTGAGATCAGCGGACGCAAGATCCACGACCTGATCGCCCGGCCGATGATTGTGGAGATGCTCGATCGCACCCTCTTCGGCAAGTATATGGACATTGCTGAGATCAAGATCCCGGCAGGCTCCTGTCTCGCGGGTCGGCCGCTGAGCCAGATCGAATTACATCGGCGCTACGATGTGATTCTGATAGGGGTGGTCGATCTGGAGATGGGGGAGCGGCTGATCTTCAGTACCAGCGGGGTGGATCACAAGATCGATGCGGGGGATATGCTGGTGGTGATTGGTCCGCATCAGGAGATCGCCCGCCTGATTGGGGATGTGGAGCAGAATCAGAGCGACAGCCTTGAGGCTGCCGTTCAGAAACCTTAGGCTGGCGCGCTCTCCAGTAGATTGCCGAGTTGCTCTGATACTCCACCCTGAGCCTGCAGTGCTTGCTGCGGTGTCGCTTTCAATTGTGCCAGGATCTGCTCGAGGGTGGAGCGGGCCTGCTGCGGGGTTTCAATCCGGGGAGATGTCTGTTCCACCCGGCTCTGCTCCATCTCATAAAGCTGCCGCGCTTTTTCCACATCCACTTGAGTGTCGGGCCGGCTCGGCTGAGAGGCGTCGCTGGCTGCAGCTGCATGCCTGGCCTCACCCGCAGTTCTGTTGCGGTTTGACTCTATCTGTCGGTTGCTCGGGTTGGTGACCGATTTGTCGGGGTGGATTGGGGTTACCATACTTATGGACTCCTCTGGTGTCGGGTAATTGACAGATTCATCTGGGGTTCAGTTTCCAGAGGCTAAGCTGCGAAAAACATGCCAACCTGCATGGCAGTATAGTTGATCGTGCAAGAGTAGAGGTCAGTAGAGAATGGGCGGGATCAAATCTGGAATCAAAACCGCACTGCTGGGCACGTTTTGCTTTTGGCTATTCGGCAACAGTGCGCTGGCTGTCGAACAGGCGGAGCTGTGGCGCTATCAGATCTCTTACCAGGGGATACTCTCCGGCTTCATGCCGATGGCGATTGCCGATGCCGAACTGCGTCTGCCGGCTCAGCCACAGTTGCTGAATGGCAGGCCGGTGCGCACCGCCCTATTACAGGTTTCGACAGCGGCCTATGGCAAGGCGGAGTTGATCTACCCGCTGCGCTACCGATATCAGAGCTGGTTCGATCCACAGGTCCAAGATGCGCTGCTGGTGAAAGAGGAGTTGACCACCGACCAACGCCAGCGGGAGCTGCTCTGGTTCGACCGTCAGGGGCGGCAGGCTGTGCGTATTGAGATGTCTGAGCCGGAGCCGGCTGGTGAGCCGCTGCCGCTTCAGCTGGACGACCTGTTGGAGGGCTGGCAGGCTGATGGCGAACAGGCAGTGCTTTCAAATCGGGTGGATCTGCAAGCGGCGACCTACGACTACTACTCCCTGTTGCAGCGATTGCGCAGGGTTGAGCTGACAGCGGGTGAGGTGCTGGAACTACCGGTGTTTACCGGCAAGGCGCTGAAGCGCTATCGGGTGGAGGTGGCTAGCGAGGTTGCCGGAGGAGGCAATCTGTGGCGATTGCGTCTTACCAGTCTGGAGGCGGATGGACGCCCATCCGACAAGTTTCTGCTGGTCTGGCTGACGGCTGACGAGCGGCGCATTCCGTTGCGCTTCCATGCCGAGCGTCCGTTTGGCAGCCTTGATGCGGTCCTGGTGGGAGAGGGCGGCGAAAGTCAGATCGCGGCGGGCCTCTCCTATCATGAGACTGAGGGAATAGGCGACCTGCTAAACTGGGGCGACTGAGCTCGCCAGATTCCGCGATCCACGATGAATAAGACGGGCTGAGCCCTCTGCCAGTTCACTCCTCCTGCTCTTTCTTCTCCGGCTCTTCGATCTGCAGGTGGCTGATATCGGGCAGCACTGGCGGCACCACGATCTCATTGAACTCATCCAGGTTGCCCTGCTGGGCTGGCGCAAGGCTCAGCTCATGGGTGTCGATCTCGACTGGCGGTGCGGCTTCGGTCTCATCGATGATGCTGCCCACCGCACCGAGTTGTAGGTGACTGGTGTCGGGGAGCGGCGCCGCTTCGCCCTGCAACGCGAACGCCTCCAGGCTGCCGCTGTTGGCTGGCGCCAGGGTCATGCCGGATGCGCTCTCTGCAGCCTGTTGCTTTGTGGCGGTTGCAGTGGGCGCCGGAGTGCGGTGCGGTGTGGCTGGCGGCGCATCGCCGGCCGGTTTCTGCGCCGGCTGGATATCGACCAGCGCGCCGGCTTCACGAAATGCGACCCGGTATTTGACCGCGGTATCCATGTCGACCCCCCGCTTGACGGGAATCGGCTTGCCGGTAAACAGGCGGTCGAGCTTTTCGCCCTCGAGCTTGAAGATCTTGCCGATGTGGCGTTTCACCCGAGCTGGGTCCTGGCCGCTGATCATCTGGCCGGAGAAGAAAATGTCGTAGGTATCGAAGCTCATGGTATCTGATCCTCCCTGCGGGGATTGCCATGTCTTTTTCCATGCATATAGCACAGATGTTTTTATAGAGCTTGAGAGCGATTTTGGTGGAGTGTACCTGAGCCAGTCTACCTCGCAAGCGCAAAAGCATTGATGATTATCATCAGCTGGCCTGGTTCACACTTGTAGTATCCTCCCCCTCACACAACAACCCGGAAGAGAGAGCAGTATGATTCAACTCAGGAGATTAGTGACTATCGGTAGCTTGTTCGTGATGGGGGGCGCAGCGATCCCGACCCAAGCCGCTACCCTGGATGGCAAACAGGTGCCGCTAAATCAGCTGAGCGCCGAGAGCTGCAAGGATTGCCACAAGGCGATCTACAAGCAGTGGAAGGGCTCGATGCACGCTAACAGCACCGCATTAAAAGACCCGATTCACGGCGCTCTCTACCGAAAACTGATCGGCGACCCGAGCCAGCCGGGGCAGACCGATAAGAAGGGCAACTTTCCGGTCTGTCTCAACTGCCATGCACCCAACGCGGCCCGTGACACGAGCACCAAACTGGATGCCATGCCGGCCTACAACGAGGGGGTGAGCTGCGTCTCCTGCCACAGCTTTGTGCATAACAAAGGGGCTGGGTTTGTCGATGGCAAGCCGGTGCTGGGGCTGAAGGCCTATGAGGTGTCGGACCAGCTACAGGGGCCGATGGGCTTTGTGCATGAGCAGGGGGCTGCTGCGGATGCCCTGCGCAAGGCGCTGGATGATGAGGGTGAACTGAACCCCCATTTGGGGCGTGATAATCAGGGAAGGGCCTACCTGCCGGCGAAAGAGGTTGCGGAGCTCGATCTGCCGCTGCAAGGCAATACTAGTCTACAGACCTCCAATGCGTGTCTGGGCTGCCACGACAAGATGCAGAATGTGCATGGCGTGCCGCTCTGCGCCACCGGTGATGAGTACGACAAGAGCGCGACCCAGGAGAGCTGCCAGTCGTGCCACATGGCCTCGGTCAAGGGGGTGGCGGATCACAGCATGGGGGGTGGTCACAGCGTCGGTGTGTTGAAGCGCGCGGTAAAGTTGGACCTGCAGGTAGAGCCAGAGGCGGGTCAGCTTGCAGTGAAGGTCCAGCTGCATAACAAGAGCGCCCACAACGTGCCTACTGGTGCACCGTTTCGCAATATGTACCTGAAGCTGAGTGCATTTGATGTCAACGGCAAGCTACTGTGGCAGAACTTTCAGAAACATCCGATGAAGGAGGACCCGCAGGCCTTTTTCGTTTACGCACTGGCGGATAAGGAGGGCAAACCGGCAATGCCACCGATGGCCACTCAGGTGGTGAAGAACACCCGCCTGCAGCCCTATGAACGGCGGGCCCTGGAGTATCGGATTACGGCTGATAACGTAAAAAGCGTGCGCGCCGAGCTCTACTTCAACCTGCTCTCACCGGGCATGGTGAAGAAGATGAAGGCGCTGCCGGATGCGCTGAAGGCGCCGAAGCGCATTGGTTGGAGTGAAGTCCAGCTCTAAGAGAGGGGCCAAGCCGGAGTTGGTTTTGACTCCGGCTTGGCCGATAGAATGGACCGCTATTTCACGAAGATGGCTGGCTAAAATGCCAGATCAGTGAAGTGGGGTGCTGAAGAAATCAAAGAAAATCCACATGATGATGGATGATGCAATCAAGGTAAGCAGCATCGCGGGTGTGCCTTTGCGAAACCAAAGCCCAGGGGTGATGCGCAGGCTGTCATCCCCCGTCTCTTTCGCAAGACGTTCAGAAATGGTCACGATAAAGACATTGGCGGTGGAGCCCAGATGGGTGCCATTACCGCCCATGCCGACGCCAACGGCCAGAGACCACCACAGGGGCGCAACATTGATGCCCTGGGATTCCATGCCGAGAAGGATCGGAATCATGGCGGCGGTAAACGGGATGTTATCGATCATTGCAGAAAGGATGGCCGCAGCCCACATCAGCATAATGGATGCCAGCAACAGGTCCGACTCAACAAATGGACGGATAAACTGCCCCAGATACTCAAGAAAGTGGCTGTTTTCTACGCCACCCACCAGCACGAACAGGGAGGCAAAGAACATCAACAGACTCATCTCCACATCCTGAAGCGAGCTATCCATATCGACCTTTCTGCCAATGAACAACAGGACGGTCAGACCTAAAACAGCTACCACCCAGGGTTCCCAATGCAGCGCGTGGTGGACGATAAATAGGACAACCATTACCGCAAGTACGCCCAAGGCGGCGTACCAGGTCTGAGGGTCTGCCAATTCTTCCAGCTTGGAAAAGTCAGGCCGGGTGGTTTCTGCTTTGAGTTCTTTCGCAAACAGCCATTTCTGCGCCACCAAAATGGTCAGCCAGGCCACAAGAACTAGCCCGCCCATGTGAATAAAAAAAGTATTGAAGTCGATATGGGCGGCTGAGCCGATCATCAGGTTAGGTGGGTCGCCGACTAGTGTGGCAACACCGCCAGTGTCTGACAGCAGCGCGGCTGCCAGCAGATAGGGCACCGGACTCACCTTGAGCGCTTGGCTGATCAGTATGATCAGCGGGCCGAAGATGACCACCGTAGTGACATTGTCCAGCAACAGGGAGATGACGGTAACCGCTGTTCCCAGCAACGCCAGTAAGAGAAACTGACGCCCCTTGCTGATATCAGCAATACGATAGGCGAGTGCTTGGAAGCCACCCGTTGGGATCATGATCGACACGATGGTCATCATTGCCCCAAGCAAAAACACCACATTCCAGTCGATAGCATGCAGCGCTCTCTCAGGGTCGTAAAAACCCATGAGCTGACCTGCTAAAACCATTAATGCAGCACCGCCCATGGCAAACTTGGTGCGGTGAAAGCCGTGCACGCCCTCGGTGAAGATGCCGACAAAAGTTGCGGCGAGTATGGCCCCTGAAATAGCCATCTGGTTATTCCAGATTAGGGCCTCCGTAAGAATATGAGATTCCATTATCAAGCTGCCTTAGAAAACAAGGTTCATCATTACCATCATCACCACCAGAAACAGCACCGTCATGATGCCGCCGGCCTTCATGAAGTCGGGCACCCGGTAGCCACCCGGCCCCATAATCAAGGCGTTGACCTGGTGGGTGGGGATGAGGAAGGAGTTTGAGGTAGCGATCGCCACGGTCAAGGCAAATACCGCGGGGTTGGCACCGGCGCCAATGGCGATGTTGACCGCCAGCGGCACCAGCAGCACGGTGGCGCCGACGTTGGACATCACCAGGGTGAAGAAGGTGGCGAGTGCTGCCACCGAGCCCTGGATCACCCAGATCGGCATGTCGCCCACCACTGAGAGCACCTGATCGGCGATCCATTTGGCGGTGCCGGAGGTCTCCACCGCCAGGCCTAGGGGGATCAGTGAAGCGAGCAGGAATACGGTCTTCCAGCTCACTGCCTCATAGGCTTCCTCGATCTTCAGCACGCCGGAGAGCACCATCCCCATGGCGCCGGTGAGCAGGGCCACCGAGAGGCGGATGTCGGTGAACAGCACCATGAACAGGGCGATGCCGAAGAAGATGCCAGCTGCCCCGACCTTGTTTGGACGCAGCTCCTCATGCGGGAATTCGGTGGTCACCACCACAAAGTTGCGGTCTTTTTCGATGCGGGCCAGGACATCCCAGGGGGTGTGTACTACCAGGGTGTCGCCAGCCTGAAAGGGCGTGTTGCGGATGTCTTCGCCCTCGCGCATCGTCTCGCCGTTGCGGTGCAGAGCAATCATGGCCAGGCCGTAGGTTTTGCGCAGCCAGACGTCGCGGGCGCTTTTGCCGACCAGGTTGGAGCCCGGCGGGATGACTACCTCAGCGATACCGGCCTTGGTGGCGGCCAGCGACTCGGCGAAGGTGCGCAGCTCGCTGCGCTGCTTCAGGCCATACTTCTCGGCAAAGTGGGCCAGGGCCTGTGGGTCGGCCACTACGCCCAGCACCATGCCGGCGACAAATTCGGTGTCACGGGCCAGGGTGCCGGCGCCGATGCGGCTCTCCTCGCCGGAGCGTTTGCTGGCGATGACGCGCACCCGATAGGCGGTCTCTACATCATCCAGTTTGTGGCCGATCAGACTGCTGTTATTGGTCACCACCACTTCGGAGAGGGCGAAGTCCACGCCATATATCTCCTGGAAATACTGCATTGGATCGGAGCCGCTGGTGCTGCTCTCGTTATCGCTCTTGGTTGTAGGCAGAACGAATCGGCCGGCCAGGACAAAGTAAAGAATGCCGGTGGCCACCAGCACCAGGCCGACAGGGGTCACCGAGAACAGGCCCCAAGTCTCCATCTGCTGCTCCGCGGGCAGAGCCTGGTTAGAGGTGAGAATCAGGTCGTTGAGCAGGATCAGCGGGCTGGAACCGACCATGGTCACGGTGCCGCCGAGGATTGCGCAGAAGCCCATTGGCATCAGCAGGCGTGACATTGGCAGGCCGGAGCGGGCCGAGATGCGCGCTACCACCGGCAGGAACAGCGCTGCGGCGCCGACATTCTGCATGAACGAGGAGATGATGCCGACGGTGGCGGAGATGATCGGGATGATGCGCGTCTCGGTGGTGCCGCCGACATTTAGGATGAAGGCTGCCACCTTGCTCATGATGCCGGTCTTGTCGAGACCGGCGCCGATGATCATCACCGCGATGATCGAGATCACTGCGTTGGAGGAGAAGCCGTCGAACAGATGCTTGGTATCCACCAGTCCCTGATCCAGTCCCATGTAGGGCGCCAGCAAACTGGTTAGTCCGAGCAGCACCATCACGGTGATTGCTGCCACATCGACGCCTACCACCTCGAAGGCGAACAGGTAGATGGTCAGCATCAGGATCGCGCCGACCCAGGCGATCTCGACGCTCGGCACCGCCCAGGCGAGTAGCAGGGCGCCGGCCAGGAAGATGGCGGCGGCTATGATCTGTTTTGGCGACAGAATGCCGGGGGCGGCAATCGTCTGTTCTTCATCTGCAAGTTTGTTCATCTCTCTCCTCTTGATATGGAGCAAATAGTGTTGTTGTCTGGATTATCTGCCCGGCACCGGTCGGCCGGGTCGATGGTGAAATTTAGGCGGCGGAGCGCTGATAGCTCACTTCTGGTCTGCGGTCTTCGATCAGTACCAGCGGCACCGGGATCTGCCCGCCGTGATGCGGGATCACCTCTTCAACCAGTACTCGGACGCTGGTGTCGTCAGGTATTCCCACCAGGAACAGCAGTGAAGGGTGATTGCAGATATATTCGAGGATTCCGGTGGTGACGTCGGAACCGAGCGGGAGGGTGCGGCTGATAACGCCAGCTTGGCGCAGCTGCTCTTCCAGCTCGTTGATGCGGCTCTGTTCGATCTCTCCATGCAGCAGCAGATCGATCTGCGCTCCTTGCTGCAGGCAGGTATCGATTGCGTAGTCGAGCGGCGCGCCAGCGCCACGGCCATCACTGATCAGGGCAACACGCTTTGGCTGAGCGCTGCTCGTCACCACCACCGGACGCTCTGCTTGTCGGGGACTGGCGTCACTACCGCCTAGCGCTGAGAGCTTTTCGCGCATCGGCAGGTAGTCACCGGCGTGCTGCAGCGCTAGGGCGGAAAGAATACGCTTCAGTTCGGTGTTAAGTCGCTTCATGGTTGTCTCCCGTGTAAGTCAATTGTTGCTGATATAGCAACAGCCATGCCAGTTTTTTTGTCGGCAAGTGGTTGTTTCTTTAATGCATTTTCTGACTGCTGCGAGGCTTACTGTTGCTTGTTGCAACGCCTGTTTTGGTGGTTCCGTGAATATGTGGGAAATGCAGGGGATTCAGGAAGCTGATAGAGTTGTTGCAATATGTAACGCGGGGTTGTGTTTTGTGACAGCGGTTGGGCAAAGATGAGCAGTCTGCAGGGCAAGATCAGAGGCGCCTACATCGCCCTGGTGATGAGTACAGTGGTGCTCGCTATCATTGCCTTCTCCGATCTGCTGTTTCTGCAGCGGCAGGTGACAGAGGGTGAGATAGTCACGGCGCTCAACGATGCGATTCTTGAGATGCGCCGTGAAGAGAAGAATCTGTTCCTCTATGCCGGTGAACGGGCGCTGGCCGATACCGACCGTCAGGCGCTGCGTGCGCAGCAGATCCTGCAGCGTGAGGGGGCTGCGTTGCGTGAGAGCATTGGCCAGGATGAGCAGGCGCAGATGCGCCAGGCGTTACAGGTCTATCGTGAGCATCTGCGTCAGTGGCAGTCGGTAGCGGCTGAGCGGCGGGATGCGCTACATCAGGATCTGCGTCGCCTCGGCCGTCAGCTCTATCTGGTGGTCGAGTCTGCTTCCACGCGCGAGCGGCACCTGCTGACGGCGGTAATTCAGGAGTCGCAATGGTTTCTTTTCATCTTTCTGGTGTTGATCGGCCTGTCGATATTTATTGTCGGACGCAAGCTCAGGCGTGCCGTGGTCAACCCGCTTCGGCAGCTGGAGTCGGGGTTGGCATTGATCGCTGAGGGGCGTTTCGATCGGCTCGACACCCCCTCCGGCGACCGCGAGTTCATTGCTTTCACTGAGGCATTCAACCGCATGCTCAAAGAGCTGGAGGTCCGCCGCCGACGTCTGCTGCAGTCGGAGAAGCTCGCCTCCCTGGGGGTTCTCTCCGCCGGTATCGCCCATGAGTTGAACAACCCGCTCTCCAATATCTCCTCCTCCTGCCAGCTGCTGATGGAGGAGTTGGAGGAGGCGGAGCCTGCACAGCTTCAGGGATGGTTGCGCCAGATCGACAGTGAAACCGAGCGCGGTCGAAAAATTGTGCGCAGCATGCTCGACTTTGGTGATCAGCGGCTGTTCCGCAAGCAGCGGCTGAAGTTGCTCGATCTGATCGAGGAGACTCGCATCATCATCGACAACATGCTGCGTCAGCATTGCGCCCATCTCAGCGTCAATGTCCCCGCCGAGCTCACCCTGGAGGCCGACAAACAGCGCCTGCAGCAGCTCTTCATCAATCTGATCCAGAATGCCTTGCATGCCACCGGAGAGGGGGCCCGACTGCGCATCAGCGCAGTGCTCTGCGAGCGTGGTGTGGCGATGATCCCGGTGGGGGCGGAGGTGGCCGGCAACCTAAAGTGCATCACCAATGAGCAGGGGCGCTTTGTCGAGATCCTGGTGGCTGATGATGGTCCTGGGATACCGGCCGAGCACCTTGGGCGGGTCCTTGACCCCTTCTTTACAACCGGTGAGCCAGGGCAGGGTGTCGGCCTTGGATTGTTCATCGTGCAGGAGATTGTACGTGAGCACGATGGCTGTCTTGCCATCACCTCCCGTGAGGGGGAAGGGACACAGGTGATCCTGCTACTGCCGGGGGAGGTATCGGCCGATGAGTGAGGCGGCGCGTATCCTGATCGTCGATGATGAGGTGGCGGCGGTGGAGAATTTGGCCCATGTCTGTCGTAAGGCGGGACACGAGGTGACCACACGTACCAGCAGCAGTGCCGCGTTTGAGCTGCTGGAGAGCCAAGAGTTCGATCTGGTGCTGAGCGATCTGCGTATGGAACGGGTCGATGGCATGGCGATCCTGCGGCGAGTCAAAGAGTTACAGCCGGAAACGGCGGTGGTATTGATTACTGGTTATGCCACGCTCGATTCGGCGGTGGCAGCGATGAAGGCGGGGGCCTTCCACTACATTGCCAAGCCATTTCGCTTGGACGAGGTGCGCGAGGTGGTGCGTACTGCCCTGGAGCTGGTGCGGCTGAAACGTGAGAACCGCCAGCTCAAGAGGCAGTTAAACCAAGAGCAGGCTGGTCCCACCATTATTACCCAGGATGCCGGTATGCTGCGCCTGCTGGATACTGCCCGGCAGGTTGCTGCCACCGATACCACGGTGCTAATCGGGGGGGAGAGCGGTACCGGTAAGGAGTTGCTGGCGCGCTATATCCATGGCCACAGTGGGCGGCGTGAAGGCTGTTTTCAGGCGCTCAACTGCGGTGCTTTGCAGGAGGAGCTGCTGGCCAATGAGCTGTTCGGTCACGAAAAGGGCGCCTATACCGGGGCCAGTGAGGCGCGTCCGGGACTGATTGAGAGTGCCCAGGGTGGTACCTTGTTTCTCGATGAGATCGCCGAGATGTCATCGGCGATGCAGATCAAACTGCTGCGGGTGATCCAGGAACGGGAGCTGGTACGGCTGGGGGCGAGCCACCCGATTGCGGTGGACATCCGGCTGATCGCTGCCAGTCACCGGGATCTGCGAGCTGAGGTTGCCGCTGGACGGTTTCGTCAGGATCTCTACTACCGGCTCGACGTAGTTGGCCTGCAGTTGCCGCCGCTGGCACAGCGCCGTGACGATATCCCGCTGCTGGCCTTCTACTTTCTACGCAAATATGTAGCGCGCATGGGGCGCCATGTGGAAGAGATCGAACCGGCGGCGATGGCTGCGTTGCAGGCCTACGACTATCCGGGCAACATCCGTGAACTGGAGAACATCATCGAGCGCGGTGTGGCGTTGGCACACGGCAGTGAACTAACCGACGCCAGCCTGCCGCCGAGCCTCACCGAGCGGACGATGCAGGTGGTGCGGGAAGAGGCCGGGCGTCTACCCACTCTGGCGGAGCGCGAGACCGACTACATTCGTTATGTGCTGGAACGCAGCGGTGGAAACCGTACCCGTGCGGCACAGATCCTCGGTATCGACCGGGTCTCGCTGTGGCGCAAGCTGAAGAAGTACGGCATGGATGAGGGCTGATACACCCTTTCGCCGTCGCGGCTGTCGCCCCATCACTGCTGGAGTGATGGGGGGCGATCAGGCGTTGCCCTTGTTTTGCATACCGATGCCGTGGGTTTTGGCGAAGTCGAGCATACGCTGGATCGGTTTCACCGCCCGCTCCCGTACGGCCGGATCGATCTCAATGGCGTTCTCACCACTGCGCAACACCTGCGCTAGATTCTGCAGTGAGTTCATCCCCATCCAGGGACAGTGGGCGCAACTGACACAGGTCGCGCCCTCGCCGGCGGTGGGGGCCTCGATCAGTACCTTGTCCGGCGCCATCTGCTGCATCTTGTAGAAGATGCCGCCGTCGGTAGCGACGATGAACTCCCTGTTCTTCATCTCTTTGACCGCCTTGATCAGCGCGGTAGTAGAGCCGATCACATCGGCTTGATCGACGATGTTCTGCGGTGACTCCGGGTGTACCAGTACCGCTGCATTGGGGTGCAGGCGGCGGGTTCGTTCTAGCGCCACCGATTTGAACTCCTCGTGGACCACGCAGGAGCCAGGCCAGAAGATCATCTCCGCACCGCTGATATGCTGCACATAGTGGCCCAGGTGGCGGTCTGGCGCCCACAGAATCTTTTCGCCACGCTCGGCCAGATGCTGCACGATGGGCAGGGCGATGCCGGAGGTGACCACCCAGTCGGAGCGCGCCTTTACCTCGACACTGGTGTTGGCATAGACCACTACGGTGTGGTCAGGGTACTGGTCGCAGAAAGCGCTGAACTGATCCGCCGGACAGCCCTCGTCGAGGGAGCAGGTGGCCGCCAGGTCGGGCATGATGACCTGCTTCTCCGGGTTGAGGATCTTCGAGGTCTCGCCCATGAATCGCACTCCGCAGACCACCAGGGTTTCGGCCTCCTGCTCGGCGCCGAAGCGGGCCATCTCCAGGGAGTCGGCGACACAGCCGCCAGTCTCCTCGGCCAGCGCCTGCAGATCGGCGTCGGTGTAGTAGTGGGCGACTAGTACCGCGTTGCGCTGTTTCAAAAGCGTCTTGATCTCTGTCTTGAGTGCCTCTTTCTCCGCAGTCGATAGCGCGGGCCACTGGGGATGGTCGGGGACCTTGATGGTGGGCAGGTCGACAGTGATGGATGGGGCGTTGGCGCTCATGTCAGGTCTCGGTGTTGGGTTCATTTGATGATCTCTACCCGCTTCGGGTTTTTTACCCGATAGACGCGGGCGGGGCGATGGTTGCCGGTGCGATGTTGCTCGCCGGTCTCCTCGATCTGGCCGAGGGCGAGCATGCGCTTGCGGAAGTTGCGTTTGTCCAGTCGGGTGCCGAGCAGGATCTCGTAGACCGATTGCAGCTGACTCAGGGTGAACTGCGCCTCCATGAACTGAAAGGCAATGGTGGAGTAGTCGAGCTTGGCGATCAGCCGCTGCTGGGCCAGGGCGATGATCTCTGCATGGTCGAAGGCCAGCGCTGGCAGGGTGTTGAGCGGGAACCAGTCGGTCGCTTTGGCATCGCTGGCGGCCTTGGGTGTGAGCCGGTCGGAGGGGGTCAGGGCATAGTAGGTGACGCTGATCACCCGTTCGCGCGGGTCCCGATCGGGCCTGCCGAAGGTGTAGAGCTGCTCCAGATAGATGCCACTGATGCCTGTCTCCTCCTCCAGTTCCCGCTTGGCGCAGTGCTCAAGATCTTCGTCGATCTCAAGAAAGCCGCCGGGCAGCGCCCACATGCCACTGTAGGGCGCATTGGCACGCTGGATCAGCAGTAGCTGCAGTTCCCCTTCGCGGATAGTGAACAGCACCACGTCGGTGGTGACTGCCGGGTGGGGGTGGCGGTAAGTGTAGGGTGCATTCTGGTACATGGGTCGGAGTGGGCGGTGTCTGGTGTGGCGCTATTTAGTGTGAAGTGTACACCAAGATAGTGTCATCAATACACCTGTCGGGATCGGGTATGAACTGGAGGGGTAAATAAGCGAATGTGGACGGGGTGCGGGTTAAAGGAACGGTTTGCCAGGCCGATCTTTATGGATGTCAAGATGAGTAGGGGAGTCTGGATGTCTGCACAGCTGATGGCGAAAGAGAGGGTGTTGCGGGTCAAGCATCTGCCGCCACTGTCGGCAACGGCGTCGCAGCTGCTGGAGCTGTTGCCGCGGGAGGATGTGGAGCTCAAGGAGCTGGCTGAGGTGATTGGGCAGGATCCGGGGTTGACCGGGCGTCTGCTGGGGCTCGCCAACTCGGCCTATTTTGCACTACCCAGCCCGGTGCTGACGGTGGAGGCGGCGATCATTCGGGTGCTGGGGCTGAAGATGGTGAAGAGCCTGGCGTTCAGTATCGTGCTGGCCGGCGCCTTCGATACCCATCAGTGTCCGGCTTTTCTGCTCGATCGTTACTGGTACAAATCACTGGCCACCGCTTTTTTGGCGCGTCGCCTGAGTGAGCTTGATAGCGGTGATGAGGTGACAGACCCGGATCGGGCCTACCTCTGTGGCCTGCTGTTGGATCTGGGGCAGTTGCTGCTGGCGCATGAGTTTCCACACGTCTATTCGCAGGTATTGAGTGAGGTGGAGCGGCGGCCGGAGCTCGATTCTGCACAGCTGGAGCGGCAGTCGTTGGGGATTACGGCACAGGATGCCGGCGTTTGGCTGGCTGACCGCTGGCACCTTCCAGCGGAGGTGGTGGCGGTTCTCGCCGGCTGTTCTGGTGTTAAGGAGGGGAGGCGCGTACCGGCAGAGACTCCCCTGGTGATGGCGGCTGAGGCCTTGGTGCTGATCTCAATGCGTGGTGAATCCTTTGCCAAGTTGGGCGACGGCCGGCCGTCTGGTTTGCCGGCAACAGAGCAACTGCAGCGGATGGATGAAGAGTTTGTGCAACAGCAGGATGCGATACAAGCGCTAGCGGGTCTGCTGGTGAGTTAGGGTGCCTCTGAATGAAGCTGGGTGAGCAGAATTGTGAGGCTGAATTTTCCGCTGCAAGGCGGAAATTGCAGGTAATAGCCGGACTATTGCCAAGATTTTCAACGCAGCAGCGGGAAATTTGGACCGCAAGGCTGCCATCCATGATTCATTCAGGGGCTCCTTAGAGGTAGTGTGGTGGATTTCTCCTTCAGTCAGGTATCAATGGATCTTCGCGAGCGGTTCTTCAACCTGCTCGATTCGCTATCGGCATTGCGTGCCCTATCGCGGATCGATATGGCGCGGCTGACCGAAGAGGAGCTGGTCGAGCAGGCGCTTGAACAGCTGGTGCGTTACCAGAACCTGGAAAGTTGCTCGGTGTTTTTCCTGGAACAGGGCGAGCTGCGCTGTGTTGCGGGAACCAGCATGTCGGAAATTCATACCAGGAGGGCCGGGATCCAGATGCATGTCAGTCGCGGCTCGTCACAGATGCATTTCGGGCTGGGGGAGGGGATCATCGGCATCGCAGCCCAGACCGGGGACCTGCAATATTGCAACGATTGTCAGCAGAGCCCTGCCTACAAACCCTTTCCCGATGAAGAGGTAGGGCGGCCGGGGTCACTGGTCTGTGTGCCGATCAAGATGGGGGATCGGACTCTCGGTGTACTCAACGCCTCCCATCCGATGAACGATTATTTTGAGCCCTGGCAGCAACACACCATCAGCCTCTTCTGCAGCATGCTGGGACAGATGTTGCACAATCATCGGCTGCTGCATGACCTGGAGTATGTCGTGGATCAGCGCACCGTGGAGTTGCGTGCGGCGCTGCGGGAGGCGGAGCAGCTGCGACAACGCTATGAGCGGCTCGCTGCCATCGATGGGCTGACTGGCCTGCACAATCGGCGCTTCTTTTTCGATGAGGCGGGTAGGATGCTGGCCCAGGTGCTGCGCCACGATTTCGCCTGCAGTCTGCTGCTGCTCGATGTGGACTACTTCAAGCGGGTCAATGAAGAGTGGGGTTTTGCGGTGGGGGATCGCCTGCTCTGCCGTATCGCGGAGATCCTCAAGGCAGAGGCGCGTGGCGGTGATCTGGTGGCGCGGATTGGGGGAGAGGAGTTTGTGGTGCTGATGCCAGATTCCCAGTTGGAGGGTGCGCATCTGCTGGCACAGCGGATCCAGGAGCGTTTTGCGCTGATCGATCTTGGTGTGGAGATTGGCCGGCCCAACCTCAGCCTGAGTGTAGGGGTATCGATGTTGGATCGGCAGAAGAGCCGGCTGCGCTCACCGGCTGAATTGGTGGAACAGCTCTACACAGAGGCAAACCAGGCGCTCTACCAGTGCAAAAGCGAAGGTTGCAACTACAAGGCCTACTCTCTGTAACGCTCAGCAGGCGTAATCAGTTACTTGTGTCTCCGGCCGCGGCAGTGTCGGTTTGGAGGCACTGCCGCGGCTATTTTCTCTATGCGTTCTGCTCCTGAGCGGTCGCTATCTCCTCTGCTGGAGCAGTATCAGTGGAATCCTCCGGTGCTGCAGAATGGTGTGCGGTCTTCAGGCTGTTACCCGACGGATTGGTGAAGCGGTCGTTGAGGGTCTGCACATAGTTGTCAGTCGACTTGATCACCTCGGTCAGGCGGGCACGTGTGCGACGTCCCCAGCCTGCGGGAGCGCGCATGAGCATACTGCGCCAGGGTTTGGTGCTGCGCAGGAAGCTGCCGAGCGGGTTGCACAGCAGGCCGGCCGCTTCGCTCTGTTTGTGCAGGCTGGCAATCAGGCTCTTTGCTGCCAGTGAGCGGACACTGAAGTGGATCGCGCCGAACACCAGCAGCAGCGGGATCAGTAGCAGCCATGGGTTGAAGATCGGGTTGCCTGCCGCGTCGAGCAGCCAGGGCGGGGTGAAGCTGAAACCTTTCCAGTAATTGGCCTTGATGCTGAAGAAGAGCAGCAGTGCGAGCAGGCCTCCGATCAGCACGCCATCCCCCCAGAAGACTCGTTTGCGCCACCTCTTCAGGGTCTTGGCGACCAGCGGGATGCTGCGCTCCTCGATGTCGCGCGCGGTCTTTTCGAGGGCGCCGACGATGCGATAGGCGCGCTCGATCTCGACCTCCTCCATGCGGCCGTGGATATCTTTCAGGTCCTGGTCGCGTTTCTGCTCGTAACGTTCTCGCAGGGCAGTATCTTCGATCGGTATCGCCGCCTCTGGACTGTAGATGGTGTAGAAGCGTCCTGCGGTGAGGCCGCGCTCACCCAGGGCGCGTTGCCAGGCAGCGATTACGTCTTCCGGATTGTTCTCGCGGGCGGTGGTGTCGATCTGGTTGAGAATGTAGAGGAACTTGCCGGAGTCGGGGCGGTTGATAGTGTCGTCGATCAGGTGGTCGAGGGTGTCGCGCATGGCGCCCGGTTCCGGGTGACGCGCATCGAAGAAGACCAACACCAGATCCGACAGGCCGATGATATGGTCGGTGATGCGCAGGGTGGCGGTGCGTTGCGCATCGGCGTCAAAGCCGGGAGAGTCGATGACGATTTTGCCGCGCAGCTTGTCGCTGGGGCAGGTCTTGAGCTGCAGGTAGGCGTCGATGCGGGCGCCCTCGCCGGTGGCCACCTTCTCGATCTCATCGGACATCTGATAGAAGGGGAAGCGCGGGTCGGAGTCGAGCGCGACACCGGGCAGGGCGTGGCCGGTCTCCTCCCGGCTGTAGCAGATCACGGTGAATTTGTCGTCCACCGCCTGGTTGCCGGAGCGCTGGATCTTGTGGCCGATGTAGTGGTTGATGAAGGTCGATTTGCCCGCCGAAAAGGTGCCGAGAATCGAGATCAGCGGCCACCAGGGGATCTGCATGGAATAGGAGTTGTCGCCTTCGAGTAGGCCGAGTTTAAAGCCGATCTCGTCCAGGGTGCGGAAACTTTTGACCGTCTCCAGCAGGACGGGATTCTCCTGTTCAAGGTGGGTTTCCAGGTGTTGCAGGCGCGATTCGATAATCTTTCCGGCGGGGTGCATAGGGTGCTTTCTCCTCAACAAGGCCGATGATGTCGGGTGGTTGTTCGACGTTCCCTTAAAATTAGCGATTTCCACATACTAGCGCGAGCCAGATTTAGGTTACAGGGATAATTTGTCTCTGTGGATTGCATGCCAAGTTACAAGTCAAAGGGCGCGCGCGAAAAAAGTCGTATTTGTGCAGATGCTTAAATAGCCTTTATATCAGGGTGTCGGGCTGTCTGTTTTGTTGCATTGGTAATCGGCATCGGGGATACTTTCACGCCAAAATCACTCCAGTTCCTCTACTGTTTGCTGGAAAGCGCCTTGGATTTTGTGGAGATGGTATGGCTGATCTTTTTTCCGATGCATGGATGAAGGGTTTCATGGAGCACTGGAATGCCGAGCCAGAACTCTCCGACGCACTGGCCCAAATCGGTTTCAATAGTGTCATCGGCTATGGTTTTGTTGGCGATGCCCAGCCGCGTGGTGTGCTGGTTGTGGATAATGGCAAGGCGACCTCTGCTGGGGAGTATGAGGGAGAGGCACTCAACTGGGACATCCGGGCTTCGGAAGCACAGTGGAAAAAGTGGTTGGCAAAGCCACCGGGCATGATGGGATTGGGCGTTGCTTTTACCTCTCGCAAGATGCGTTTTGAAGTGGGTGATTACGCCTCGATGCTCAAGGACCCACGCATGGCTGGTCCCTTCATCAAGAGTTTTTCGGTAATGGGGCGTGTCTGATAGCCTCTCCTCAGGCGGATCGCTGGCTCACTGCTGAGCCGAGGATTTGGCAGATTTCTCATAAAGATTCGGATATTTATACTCATCTAGGTTGCGCAGGATTATGGGTGACAGAATAAAAACGTTGGTTATTACTCTTAGCATGGCCTTGGCTGCGGCATCGGCAAGCACGCAGGCTCAGGAGTATGACGCCAGCAGCGGTGATCGCTTCGTGGTGCAGCAGGCGCAGGGCGTAACCCAGGTTTCTTTGGGCGGCACGGTGGTGCCCTATAAGGAGGTGACTCTGTCGGCGCAACTGCCTGGTCGGGTCAAATACCTGGCCGGTATCGAGGGCGATGCCTTCAAGTCGGATGATCTGCTGGTCGAACTGGATGACAGTGAGCTCTCGGCGAAGCGCCAGGCGGCACTGGCGCAATTGGCCAACGCCGATGCTCAGCTGCGTAATGCCGGGGTGCAATACTCCCGAGAACTTTGGTCGCCGAAGTCAAAAAATTCTCCTGGTGGCATGGGGGTGCCGAATCTGTTTGATCAGATGTTCACCCGTCAGATGGAGGATGTGATTGGCGAGCGTGATCGTGATGCAGAGCGCGGCGCCGATCTCTATGCCTCGCAGACCCGTATCCAGCAGGCGCAGAACACCATCCTGCGGGTCCAGTCAGAGATCCGGGCGATCGATGCCAAGCTGCGTGACGCCAAGAGTGTTGCGCCATTTGCTGGCGTTATCATGAAGAAGTTTATCGAGGTGGGTGACACGGTGCAGCCGGGGCAGCCGCTCCTCAAGTACGCAGATGTGGAGTACCTGCAGATCGTTGTGGAGGTGCCCGGACGGCTGCGTCCCGGTCTTAGCGAAGGTATGATGCTGCGTGCCGAGCTGGATGTCGGCTCCCAGGAGATTCCGGTGAGGGTGGCGCAGATCTTCCCCATGGCCGACGCCCAGCGCCACACCGTCACCATCAAGTTTGACCTCCCGCAAGGGGTCTCGGCACCCGGCATGTACGCCAAGGTGCAGGTGCCGGACTTCAACGCGCCGACCCGCAGCAATCCGGTTATCCCCTCCAGCGCCATCCGCTACAACGGTAGCCTGCCCGGGGTCTACGTCATCGGCGAGGATGACAAGCCGATGTTGCGCCTGATCCGTGTCGGTGAGGAGCTGCCTGGTGGTTACACCATGGTGCTTTCCGGTCTGCGGGCGGGCGAGCAGGTGCTGCGTAACCCCGGTGTCGGTGTTAGTGCCGGCTGGACCCAGCCACAGCGCTAGTTAGCAGCTATCCAAACAGAGGCAGGTGGGTGATGATCAAATTCCCGCGCCTTTTCTTTCGCTATTCGTAAGGGGACCCAGCCCCTTCTGTTGCAGAGGCTTTGCGAGCGAATATGAGCCAGAACGACGACCACAACGATCAGCTCCACTCGATGGATCCCGATTACGAGGCCCACCTGGGCATAGCCGGCAGGACCGCTCGGTTCTTCATCGAGTCGCCGCTGTCGCCGCTCTTCTTCATCGCGATGATGATGATGGGGCTGATGGGCCTAATGCTGACTCCGCGCCAGGAGGATCCTCAGATCTCGGTGCCGATGGTCGACATCTTCGTCCAGTATCCGGGGGCGGCGGCGGAGCAGGTCTCCAGCCTGGCGATCGAGCCGCTGGAACGGATCATGTCGGAGATCCCGCGGGTCAAGCATGTCTACTCTGCCGCTCAGCGTGGTGGCGGTGTGGTCACCATCGAGTTCGAGGTGGGCGAGGAGATGGGGGCCTCGCTGGTCAAGGTGAATGACAAGCTCGACTCCAACATGGACAAGATTCCGCCGGGGGTGATGCCACCGCTGGTGAAGGCCAAGGGTATCGACGATGTGCCGGCGGTCAATCTGACTCTCTGGTCGAAAGATATGGATGGGGATTCAGTCCCCGATGTGGACGATGGCCAGCTACGTATGCTGGCCCACGATGTGCTGCAATCGATCAAGCAGCTGCCCGACACCGGTAGCGGTTTTGTGGTGGGTGGTCGGCGTGAACAGATGACCGTCGAGGTCTATCCGGAGCGTCTGTCGGGCTTCAACATCAGCATTGATCAGGTTGCCCAGACGATCAAGAAAAACAATATCGAGCTGCAGGCGGGCGGCATCGAAGGCGGTGATAGCCGGTTTAATGTGACTACCGGCGCCTTTCTGCGCTCTGCCGACGACATCAACCGTCTGATGGTCGGCATGCATAACGATGTGCCGGTCTATGTGCATGACGTAGCGCGGGTGACCCAGGGGCCGGAAGATGCCAAGCAGCTGGTGGCCTATTACACCGGCAAGGCCAGCAATCTCGATATCCGGGCCGATGGCGTCCCTGCAGTGACCATCGCGGTAGCCAAAAAAGAGGGCTCCAACGGCGTCACCGTGGCCAGTTCGATCATCTCCCGGGTCAACAAACTCAAAGGCACTCTGATCCCCAATAACGTCGCGGTCAGCATTACCCGGGATTATGGTAAGACCGCCGATGACAAGGTCAGCGATCTGATCTTCAAGCTGTTTGTGGCCACTGGCTTCGTCTTCCTGCTGGTGCTGGCGGCGTTTCGTGCCTTCCGTCCCGCTATAGTGGTGGTGCTGGTTATCCCGGTGGTGCTGCTGATGACCATCTTCAGCGCCTGGCTGATGGGCTACACCATCGATCGGGTGAGTCTGTTTGCCCTGATCTTCTCCATTGGCATCCTGGTGGATGACGCGATCGTGGTGGTGGAGAATATCTACCGGCGCTGGCTGGAGGAGGGCAAGACCGATGTAGCCACCGCGGTGGATGCGGTGCGTGAGGTGGGTAACCCAACCATCCTGGCCACCTTTACTGTTATCGCGGCGCTGCTGCCGATGGGATTTGTCTCCGGCATGATGGGGCCCTACATGGAGCCGATTCCGGCGCTGGGTTCGTCGGCGATGCTGATCTCGGTATTTGCTGCCTTTGTCTTCACTCCCTACCTCACCATGTCCCACTGGTTGCGCCCCTCGATGCGCTACCTGAAGACTGCCGGCGAGCGCGAGCACAAGGAGGCGGAGAGGTTGGAAAGGATGTTTCGTCGCGTCCTGGTGCCGATGATCGAGACTCCGAGAAAAGCGCGCTTGTTTCGGCTGGTGATGTGGGGGACGTTCCTGTTCGCCTGTTCGTTCTTCTACTTCAAGTGGGTGGCGGTGAAGATGCTGCCGTTGGACAACAAGCCCGAGTTTGCGGTGGTGCTCGACATGCCGGAAGGCACCGCGCTGCCGGTTACCGCGAACCTGGCGCACCGTATGGCGGAAGCGATCCGGGTCCATCCCGAGGTGATGGCGGTGCAGGTCTATGCGGGGACTGCACGCCCGTTCGATTTTAACGGAATGGTGCGTCACTACTACCTGCGACAGGATCCTTGGCAGGCCGAGGTTCAGGTGCAGCTGACGCATAAGGGCAAGCGTGCTGAGAGTAGCCACGATATTGCAGTGTATACACGGCGCCTGCTGACCGATATGACCGAGAAGCTGAAGCGGCAGAAGAGGATCCCGGCGGGTGTCAAATTCTCGGTGGTGGAGATGCCGCCAGGTCCGCCGGTGCTGCAGTCGGTGGTTGCAGAGGTCCACGGCCCAAACCAGGCGGTGCGCCACCAGGTGGCGAGTGAGTTGACCGAGATCTTCAGCCGCACCGAAAGTCTTAGGGACGTCGACAACTATATGCGCGATCCCTACAAATACTGGCGTTTCGAGGTGGATACTGAGAAGGCAGTGCGGCGCGGTATTTCGGTGGAGACGATCAATCGCAACCTGGCGATGGCGCTGGGCAGTGCGCCGGTGGGTGACGTCAAACAGCGCGCCGGGCATGAGCCGATCAATATCGTGATCCAGGTGCCCCTGGCAGAGCGTTCCGAGGTGACTCGTCTGGGCGATCTGCCGGTTCAGTCCGACAGCGGCATCACTGTGCCGTTGCGGGAGTTGGGGCAGTTTGTGCAGGTCACTGAAGAGCCGATTATCTATCATAAGGATCTGCGCGACGTGGAGTACGTGGTGGCAGAGGTCGGTGGCAAGTTGGCGGCGCCGGTCTACGGTATGTTCCAGGTGCAGGATCTGCTGAAAGAAGATGGCTACATCAGCCCCGACGGGGTGGCGCTCGAGAGCTTCTGGCTGGGGCCACCGAAGGATGACACCACCTCCGCCATCGAGTGGGCCGGCGAGTGGACAGTGACCTACGAGACCTTCCGCGACATGGGCGCAGCGTTCATGGTGGCGCTGGTGTTGATCTATGTACTGGTGGTCTGGGAGTTCGGTAACTTCCGCATCCCGGCGTTGATCATGGCGCCAATCCCGCTGACCCTGCTGGGCATCATTCCTGCCCACTTCGTGTTCTTCCACTTTGGTGCGGGCGGCGAGTTTACCGCCACCTCAATGATCGGCTGGATCGCCCTGGCGGGCATCATCGTGCGTAACTCGATCCTGCTGGTCGACTTCTCGATCCATCAGATCCAGCAGGGTGAACCGGTGGTGGAGGCGGTGATCCAGTCCTGCAAGACTCGCACCCGGCCTATCCTGATCACTGCCCTTGCGCTGGTGGCGGGTTCCTCTGTGATCTTTTTCGATCCGATCTTCCAGGGTATGGCAATCTCGCTGGCCTCAGGTGTGCTGGTCTCCACGGTGCTGACCCTGATCGTGATCCCACTGGGCTGCATCAAGGCGAGCAAGGATCTGGTGGAGGTTGCCGCGGCAACCTGTCCCGCCGGGGTGACCATGAAGAGCTATGAAGAGCTGATGCCGGGCGGTACGGCAGCAGCGATGAGTTCGGCGCAGCCAAAGCCGGTAGCCGATTCGACACCGCTCTGGATTGGGGTGTGGGGCAAGCTGATCACCATCGTGACCATGCTGTTCTATTTTGTTCGCGGCATCGTTCTGCTGTTGATGCAGCTATTCAGGAAAAAGCCATCCAGAGGGAAAGGCACGCCAGCAGCCGGCAATGCGTCGACCCCGCCCTCCTCTGGAAGCGGTGGGGCTGGCGGTGCAGATCGGGTTGTCGCTGGCTTGGCAGAGGCCGCGCCTGCGTCAGCCTCTACGCCAACAGCAGCAGATGCTCCGGCCCGGGTGGAAGCGGAGCCGGCAAAGATAGTCGCGCAGGCTGATGCCGTTGACAAGGTTTCTGGGGCGACGAGGCAGGAGGGTGTCGCTAGCGAAGCGCCTGAGCCAGTTGCGGAAGCCGTGCAGCCAGATATGGCCGCAAGCGGGAAACCGGCGGCAGAAGCGGCACAGAGTGAACCGACGCCCAAAGTCCCGGCGAAGGCGCCGCCGAAGGCCAAAAAACGGCCATCGACTCTGAAAAAGAAAGTGGCGAAACCGAAAGCGGTCGAGGCCGTGACCAAGTCCGCTGTTGGCGTTAATTCAGCCGTTGCTCTGGAGGCGGGGAACGCCCCGAGCAGGAGCGGTTCCGCTCCGGCTAAGAAAAAGGGCGGGCGTCGGGGCATTCGTTTGAAGAGCTGAGTCTGATGATGGTGGCGTCGCTTTGAAAGCTCTTCTGAATCGTCATCTGCTTAGCTTGGTGTTGGCTGTGGTCTGCCTGTTCGGTCAAGCCACTGTTATTGCAGGAGATCCCTATCAGGGCTATCGCTTTCGCCCACTGACTGTTCCCTCTGAACAGCGGCGGCAGGTGGTGCAAGAGCCTGCCGCTTTGCCGTGGCGCCCGAGTCTGGGTGAGACCAGAGACAAGAGGCGATCTGAGACGGCAAAGGGCTCACTCAGCGATGGCTCTGCTGCATTGGGCCTGCCGCGAGGCACCTATCGCCCAGTCGAGCGCTTTACGCAGGTTCCAGCCCAGGTCGGCAGCTATCAGTTTCGTCCGATTTCGTCGACAGAGGGGAAGCGCATAGATGCCCAGGGCAGGCCGCAACCACAAGATCGCGCAGCCGCCCTTCATAATCCCCCTCAGCGCTATCGCTTTCGTGGTGATCCGCTGCCTGAAAAGCGTAATAAACCTGCCCCCTTCAATTGGAAAGACCCCGATCAGCCAGCGGTTTCGCCCAGGTTTCGACCCGATAGTCGATTTCGCAACAGCAGGGCCCTTACAAAGTAGGGGGGCGGTTGCGCTATCTGGTCCCGCTCGAACTGAATCGATGTCTGCGAGCCGCCGCCGATGGGCTTCATATCAATCCTGTTGGTTATGCGATGATCTCTGAAAAACGGGAGAGCAATGAATAAGGGTAAAGGCTTGTATGCTGCTCTGGTGTGGCTGGCGTTGTCGTTCAGCGGCGCTCTTCAAGCGGGCTTCGCCTGCATTGAGTTTTCAGCGGAGATGGTCCAGCTTAATCCGGGCGGTGAAACCGTCAGCGGTAGGGTGTTTGTGGGCAAGCGACACATGCGTACAGAGCTCAGGCAGGGTGGGGACACGATTGCGTTGATTGCTGATAGCGAATCGGGGAGCAATCTGCTGCTAAATCTTGAGCAGCGCACCTATCTGCTCCAGCAGGGGCGCCCAAACGTCGATGTAAAGTCTGGACGCGGTGAACGAAATCCCTGTGAAGAGGTAGAGGGCGCACTCTGTGAAAGGCTGGGTGAAGAGCAGCTCAATGGACGGCCAGCGAGCAAATGGCAGATCACCCTCGGCAGTGGGGAGGGTGCTCAGAAGGTGACCCAGTGGCTCGATAAACAGCGAGGCTTTCCGCTACGTACTCTCTCAGAAGGCGGGCAGCAGGCTGAGATGCGCCTGCTGGGCAGAGAGACCCTCGCAGGCCGGAGTGTGGAAAAGTGGCAGGTGAGTGTGAACCGCCCCGAGCAAGAGGTTGTTCGGACCACCCAATGGTATGATCCGGCGCTTTGTCTTGCCATTAAAGAGATTTTTCCGGGGGGTAGGGTGCGCGAGCTGAAACAGATCGAGCTTGGTGAGCAGTCGCCCGCTCTTTTTGTTGTGCCTGAGGGGTTCAAGCAGGTGGAGCTCCCCCGCTAGGGGGCTGATAAATAGGGCCTTGAAGGCGGAGTGACAGCTTCCCCGGTGGTTTTTTATCGGCTTGATTACCGTTAAACTGTGCGGCTAGTAATGGCGCGCCTGCTTGATCAGGCTGGCCGGCAATGCCTGCCCTGTCTGGCGCTTCCTCTTCCCATGTTGGGTCTTGTTCCCAGCAAAAATAGGTAGTTTGATGAAGACGGATAGACTTAAGCTGTTCTCTCTCGGCTCATTTTTCCTCATGTCTTTGCCGCTGATTGACGCAGAGGCCTATGTGCCAAACGGTGGCTTCTGCTCGCCTTATGATTATCGTGCGTCGTTCTATCCGGAGCGTCAGAGGAGCCCTGATTATCCTCTGCCGCAGCCACGGGTTAGCTATCCGTTTCAATGGCAAGGCGTAACCCCGACACGTTTTCTTGAAGAGCTGCCACCGTTGTGGAGGGAGCGTTTTCGCCCCTATTCATCCGCTGGCGATCGCTATGGTAGACGTTATGTTCAGCCCGTCGACTACCGGGAGCCGGCGCCACGGATTCGATACTCTTTTCCTGCTCAGCCTCATCAGGCGTATGGATGGCGGCGTTCGAGGCCAGCGGTGGCGGATCGGTACCAGGGTTACACTGGACACATCTATCCGCCCTACTGGAATGCGTCAAGACAAGCAGCGCCTCCTGCCTGGATGGCACATGAGTATGCCAACTATCGTTTCCGGCCGATGCGCCGGCAGTCTGGGCCGCAGCCGGTGCGCAACTGGGGCATGGTTGCACCGCGATCTACGGGCTACTCCCCGCAGTTTGCTGTGCCGCAGCAGGTTCAGATGCCGACCTTTCGGCCATCCCCTGATTACTACCAAGCAGCCCAGGTGCCAGATTATTCCAGGTTCAACCAGACGCGAATTCAGCACGGGTGGCAGCGACCTGGTCGTGAGTGGGCTGGAGCAGGCCCGGCTGCGAGCGGGCGCTATATCTATGGCTATTCAGCGCCTGCACGCTATGTATTTCGCCCTATGACGCAACCAGTTGCGCCGCAAAACAGGGCCAGTGGCTATCAACAGAACTATTCTGCCGGTGCTTATTCAAGATCCAACCCAGTCGCGTCGGCGCTTCAGGATAGGAGATCTGCCGCCTACAATCCTGCAGTGCAACCAGCTCATAACTGGAGGTTCGTGCCCCGTAATGAGAACAGGCCAGCGATACAGCGGGGCTATCGTTTTCGGCCTGTCGGAATGACGCGCCAGGTGCCGGTTGCTGTGAGTGGTTGGCGAGGCGATTTTCGCAACAGGAACGAAGAGAACTATCGGCATGCTCAGCCTCAGGAGCTCTCCCCCAGTCGAGACGAATGGCCGATGTTGTCGAGCCTGCCGGACTGGCCGTCACGATGAAACGGATGATGATCCAATGCCGCGGCCTTTAGCTGCTTGGCGGGATGTCATATTGCAACGAGAGACGAACCTATGATCACGGTAGTCGGTAGTCTGAAGGGTGGTTCAGGAAAGAGTACCCTGACCTTTAATCTCGCTGTCTGGTTGGCAATGGCCGATACCGATGTGGTGTTGGTGGATTGCGATCCACAGGCGACTTTGACTGACGTGGTCGAAGTGCGTACCGAGGAGGGCTATGATCCGCGCATCAAGGTGCTCGATTCGAATGGCCTGGATGCAGCGCTGGCGGATGAACAGGGTGAGATGCTCATCGATGTGGGTACTGCCGATATCGAATCCTTGAAAAAAGCGTTGAAGATGGCCGACCGGGTGGTGATTCCGGTTCCCCCTTCGCAGGCCGATGTCTGGTCAACACAGCGTTTTATCCGCTTCGTTGAGGAGGCGCTAGGTGACCGGGAGATGCCTGAGTTAGTGGCATTTATTAATCGTGCGGACACCCACCGGGCGATCCGTGAGTCGGATGAGGCGGCCGCTGCTCTGATCTCCCTGCCTGGTATCGATTTCGTAAAGCAGCGTCTCTGCCAACGCACAGTCTTTCGGCGCTCCTTCAGTGAAGGGTTGGCGGTGTTCGAGCTCGACCCGCGCGGCAAAGCATCGCGGGAGTTCAATTCACTTACAGCAGCCCTCTATCCGCAGCATCTGCGGGCATAGGCATCAGCCGTTTATCAATAACCAATCGCAGCATGATAATCAGGCGTTCGCAGAAGCGTCTCTGTTTGCCAAAGAGGAGAGAGGTATGGGGATTATAAAAAATTTGTTGGCATTGATTGGCTTGGTTGCCATTCTTGCTGGCGGTGGGCTCTATATGAAATATAAGAATGTGGCCTCAGAGTTCGACCCGGGGGCGATTGACGCCTATGGGGATATGGTGCGGCAGCTGCTCGAAACGAAAAACGCAGCAGAGGCGACGATCTGGAAGCTCCCCGTTGAGGAAGGGCTCTCGGCTGATGAGGTTGAGGAGACCATGAAGTTCGTTGCAAACGAATACAATATGTCACATGTGGGTGAGCTGCCGCTCTCCAAGGATATCGAGGCGAAGAGTGGCAAGAAGTATCGCTATGTGAAGATCTTCCTCTTCTGTAACTCACTGACTGCAGCCAGAATGCTCGACTATTCAGATGCCTACTCTGCCTATCTGCCCTGTAGAATCACCCTGATAGAAGACGAGCAGGGAAAGCTCTGGCTGATTGCGCTCAATATGGATTTGATGATCTACGGTGGTAAACCGCTGCCTCCTGCGTTGAAAGAGGAGGCGATTCAGGTCAAGGAGTACATCCTCGATATCATGAAGCGTGGGGCGTCCGGAGAGTTCTGAGCCTGGCCGGAAAGGCCCAGTCAGCAGCTAAGTGGTTCGGTATCGCTTGTTGGTCTGGAAATCTCTGAATTAGAAGGCCTGCGACGATTATCGTCGCAGGTTTTTTTATGGGCTCGAGGGGGGGGCAAACAGGCAGCCATAGTTGCAGCTGGCAGTGCTTGACGAGAAACGCCCCTGAACAGGGGCGCTCTTATATCGTTATCTGCAGTGTGGAGTGGGCCTGCGGCTACTCCACTTTTTCGATGCGCAGATTGGTTGGTGGATCTGGGGCGTAGGTCTCGATGGCTCCGATCTCCCAGGCTGCCCCTTTTGGCCGTCGGTTGCCCTTTAGATCGTAGCGGATGTCGATGCCGTAGAGGTCTTCGAATTCCTGATATGCCTTGCTGAGAATGCCGGCATCAACACCAGGGGAGTTGGAGACCTGCTCGTAGCTGTCTCTGGCAAATACAGGGGCTTTTACCAGATTGTTGCTGCTGCTAGCCAGCTTTGATACCAGGCTGGAGTCTGACAGCAGATCGACATCCGAACCGGAGCGGGAGGTCCCGCCGATATCGACCGAAGCACCGGCCGTGGCGCTGTTCCACAGCAGGTTGTTGCGCAGATCTATCTGTTCCGAGATGCAGCTATCTACGATGATGTTGTGTAGAGATGCGTCCAGGATCAGATTGTTCTCGATACTGAAAGAATCCGCTCCGCACTGCCAGGAGTGATGGATGCCATCCTCTGTGTTGACGATGGTGTTATTCACCACTTTGACATTGGTGGAGTCGCCGCCGATATCGAATTGGATGCCTCTTCGAACATTACGGATTATATTGCCGATGACATAGCCATCCTTGACCCCCTCGATTCGCAATCCACGTCCACCTGCCTGTGAAATGTCGTTGAAAAGCAGCCATGCACGGATGGGCCCATAGCCTCCAGCGAGATCGATGCCGTTACTGCCAAAGATGACGGCGTCGCCGATGGATGTATCAGACTTCTCATATCCGTAGATAGTGTTTTGGGAGATGATAGCGTCATGGATGGTCTTCAGGTCGACGCCGTTTTCGCGGTCCTCATGCATCACATTCTTGCCCACATAGACAAACCGCGGTGCAGGTAGACAGCGGTGGCAGCCTTGGAATGAGTCGCCGCTGTTGTGGTGGATGTGGTTCTCCAGAATCCACATATTGGTGGCACCGCTGCTCAGATTGACACCATGCATGTCGATCGGATTGCTTGGGCTGCCCCGGTGGTTGTCATGAATGTGGTTATGGTAGACCACATTGTTATTCGAGCTCCCCATCGAGACGGCGGAACCGTGGTTGCCCCAGTAGTCGGGGTCGCTGCTGACTTCACTGTGGCGGAGCACGATGCTCTCGGAGCCCGAGGCCATCTTAATGTTGATGCCGGTGTGGAAGTGGAGGTTCTCGACGATCAAGAACGAGCCGCCCAGCTCGATAACGCTCTCGCCGGGATCCTCAAAGCGGGGCATATTGTCAGGATCGGTGCCGCGGACGAAGACCGGTTGGCTGGCAGTGCCCGATGCTGTGATGTATTTGTCCCGGCCGATGTAGTAGGGGCCGCCATGGATCTCCACCACCGAGCCGGCGGGTAGAGAGATGGAGCTGCTTTTGAATAGGTCACAGATGGGGGCGCTTTTGGTGCCAGGCCAGTTGTTTTCGCTGCAGTTCGGGTCAGTGTTATCCACATAGTGGGTGTAGGGGGCAGTGCTATCGTTGCCATAGCCGGAGGCCCCGCTGTACATCTCGACAGATTCATCAATGCCAAATGGCGGCTCTGGAATGCCGATCGGTGGATTGTAGGCCAGGGCGTGCTGGACTGGTAGAAAAACACACAGCATTGCTGCCAGTTTGATCTTGCTTAAGCTGTTCATATCGCTCACTTTAGCGTTAGTTCCCAACGTCATGTCGTATGTCGTCCTTTGCTGCCGTTTATAAAGCCCTGCGGCTTGGGTTTGTGACCAACTCTGCGTTCCGGGTGTCATGACAGGACGCAGGAGACGTGTCGGGTGTCCGGCTGGGCCGGGTACGGCTGTTGAGGCGGCAATCCGCAGGTGAATCGTTCCGTTAGTTGCCAGATAGTGCCAGGATTATAGGTGTCAATTATCCCGACAGTCTTCGGCCTGCTTCACACTCCCCGCGTTCGGCGGCCTCTGAAGGATCATGGACAGCAGACTGCGACGTGAGACTGTGTCAGTCGTCGAGTTTGGCGATGATGCGGTTGCGCACAGGTTCATTCATGTCCGGGATCGGAAAAAGAGATGTTTTTCCCCAGAATCCCCTCCATCAGAAATCTGCCAATCGATCTGCTGATCTGTTGCGGCCCACACTGATCACCCTCCCGGGTTTGCAGCTGTCCGCCAATGATGAGCATCGCGAGGCCATGCATCATGGACCAGGCGGCAAGCGCCAACTCTTCGGTAGGCTCGTCACGGAAGACGGCTGCAGCCTTGCCGCTCTCGATCAGGGATAAGAGACTGTTGAATGCCCTTTCCGAGGCCTCGGCCAGTGTGCCGGAACACTCACCAGGCGTGATGAATCCGCCAAACATCAGCTGGGTGATCTCGGGGTTTTCCACGGCCAGCTCAACATAGGCGATGCTTGCCTCCTGAAGCTGCCTGGTGGGGTCATCGGGGAAAGTCAGGGATGCCTCTCGGGTGCGTGTCGCTAGCGCATTGAAGCCGGATTCAGCGATCGCCATGAGCAATGCGCCTTTGTCTTTGAAATGACGATAGGGGGCAGAGTGGCTGACCCCGGCCCGCTTGGCCACCGCTCTCAGGCTGATGGCGTTAGGCCCCTTCTCGGCAATCAGACTGATTGCGGCCTTGATTAAGGCATTTTTCAGATCACCGTGGTGGTAGTTCAATCGCTGTTCCGTCTGATTACAGTGAGTTAGTGGTTAACCTGTGCAATGTTGACGCTGTCAACTTGTGGTGTAGGATTGCATTCCCAGATCCACACCAACAGCTGCATTGATTGGTGCTGCCAAGCAGGCTGCCACCGCTACAAGGGAAGATAACAATGAAATCGATACTATTGGTCAGATTTTTTGCTGGATCGCCCCTGTTTGCGGGAGTCGCTACACTAACCGTCATGCTCCATTCTGTCATGGGGCTCCTCAGCATGCTGACTGCATAGGTGCGGGAGGCAATGGACAGCTACCTACTGCTGAAGGCGATCCACCTGCTGGGTGTTACTGCCGGTGCAGACCAAACAGGCCAGAATGGCGAAGGTATTTCGGCGGGATCAGCCGATCCCCGAGCACTACTGGCAGCTCGGCCGGATGTGAATCATATTCGGTACCCTGGCGACCCTGCTGCCGCTGCTGACCCTCTACTGGATGGTTTTCAAGCCGGTGTCATGGCCTCATCTTCTGATGTCATGCGACCTGTTGGCGAAAAAGGAGTTTGACGTGAACAAGATCCTCACTCTACCTCTGCTGATGCTATTGTTGCCGCTGCCAGCATTGGCAGCCCAGCTGCAGAGCGTTGCGGCCCGAGTGGCCACCCAGCAAGAGACCCTCACCGGCTTCACCCGTGAGGCGGCGCTGCTGGTTGTCTCTACCGAGGTTGCCGGCCGGGTCGAGCGGGTGACAGCGGATGTGGGCGACAGGCTTGAGAAGGGCACGTCGTTCGCCTGTCTCGACACAACCTTCATCGACCTGGAGATTCGTGCCAATCAGGCGGAGCAGCAGCGTCTGCAGGTGGATATCACCCACTACAGCAAGCAAGTGAAGCGCTTCAGCCGGCTACTGCAACAGAAGAGCTCATCCCAGAGCCAGCTGGATGAGTCAGAACGCGCCCTGCAGAGCAGCCGTGCCCAGCTGGTTGCCAGTCAGGTGCAGGCCCAGATCCTGCGCGAGCGCCGGCAGCGTCACTGCGTGGCGGGGCCTGCGGGCTGGCGAGTGATTGAACGTCATGTGGAGCCGGGGCAGTGGCTGAATATCGGAACGCCAGTGGTGACTCTGGGGGACTACTCACGCCTGATCGTACCGTTTGCCCTTAACAATGCGGAGTTCACCGTACTTGAGCGACAGGCTGGCGATCTGAAACTGCGCCTGCCAGATCGGGGAGGGGAGGTAACGGCGCAGATCGAACATGTCTCCCCTGCCTTCGACCCCGTGTCACGCAAGATCCAGGTAGAGCTGGCGATCGAACAGCCCATGCAACAGCCCCGCGGCGGTATCCGTGCCGAACTCCGGCTTGAGTTGCCAGCATCTTCCGGGACGGTGCTACTGCCCCGCGCCGCTCTCAGCGAACGTTATGAGCAGCACTGGCTGACCCGCGCCGACGGCGAGCAGCTGAAGGTGGTCTATCTGGGAGTAGCCAGCGGGGTTGAGGGGGAGTGGGTGCGGGTTGCCGCGCCGGGGCTCAAGGCCGGTGACCGTTTCCAGCTCCCGGCGGAGTAGGGCCATGGAGTCGCTGATACGTTTCTCCCTCAAGCAGCGGGTCTTTTACAACCTGATGTTCGTGGTGTTGATGGTGGTGGGCTTCATCTCCATCTTCGCCATGCCCGCAGAACGCTACCCCAACTTCGGCTTTGGTGAGGTGATCATCAACACCATCTACCCCGGTGCCTCGGCGGTGGAGGTAGAGACCCTGGTGACGCGCAAGATCGAGGATGCGCTGGAGACGGTGGACGATGTGGAGTGGGTCAATGCCACCTCCTTTAGCGGTCGCTCCAATGTGCGCCTCAAGTTTGTCGACGATTCGGACTACGAGGCGCTCTACGACGAGGTGCGCTTCGAGGTGCTCAATATCATCAACGAGCTGCCAGAGGGGGTCGATCCGCCGCACATGCTGTATGTGACGGTGCAGGACTGGCTGCCGGTGATTGCCGTCAATTTGGTGGGGGAGCATAGCAACCGGGCGCTGGCGCTGATGGCGGAGGAGCTGAAGAGCCGCCTCAAGCAGATTCCCAACGTGCAGGAGGTGAAGCTGAGTGGGGAGGATGTGCAGGAGTTCCACGTCTCCCTCGATCCCGCAAAACTGCGAGCGCTGGGGGTCAGCTACGAGCGGGTTGCTGCTGCCCTGAGCAGCGCCAACCTGTCGATCCCGGCGGGCAAGTTCACCGCCAGCAGTGGTGAGTTCTTGGTCAAGGTGGATGAGCGTTTCGTCAGCCGTGAGCAGGTGCTGCAGACCGTGGTGCGCAAGGATGCCGATGCCAGTCTGGTGCGGGTGGCGGATCTGATCAGTCACGCCGGCATGGGCTATCGCGACCCGGTGGTGATCTCCTCGGTCAACGGCAGGCCCTCGCTGGGGTTGCAGGTGATCAAGTCCGATGCGGGCAACGCGATGCGCATCCGTGATGCGGTGGTGGCGCTGCTGGAGGAGTTCAGGCCACTGCTGGCAGCCCAGGGGGTGGAGCTGGTGCTGACCCAGGATTCCACCGTCTATATCGAGGATGGCCTCAACACCCTCGGCATGAACATGTTGGTGGGCATAGTCCTGGTGTCGCTGATCATCTGGTACTTCATGGGCATCCGCAATGCCGGGCTGGTGACCATCGGCATCCCCTTCTCTTTTATGATCACGATGCTGATCATGTACCTCACCGGCAACAGCTTCAACGAGATCACCCTGTTCTCGTTCGTGCTGGTGACCGGCATCATCGTCGACGATGCGATCGTGGTGACCGAGAACATCTACCGTCACGTGCAGGAGGGGGAGCCGCTGCAACAGGCGATCGTTAGTGGCACCGCTGAGGTGGCGCTGCCGGTGATCTCCGCCACCATGACCACCGTCGCCGCGTTCCTGCCGATGTTGATCATGTCGGGCACCACCGGCCAGTTCTTCGCCCTGGTGCCGAAGGCGGTGACCTTTGCCATCCTCGCTTCGCTGGTGGAGTGCCTGCTGATCCTGCCGATCCACTACCTCGATTTTGGTCCCCGTGGCGGTAGCATGATCAAAGCGGTGGAGCGCGACAATCTCCTGCTGCGGCTGCTGCGCAGCTTCACCGACCGGGTGCTGCGGTTCACCCTGCGTTTCCGCCTCACCAGCGTGTTGCTGGTGGTGATTGCTTTCGGTGCGGCGGTGGTGATCCTGGGCCTCTCAGTCAGCGGCAAGGCGCCACTGATCCGCATCCAGTTCTTCCCCGACGACTACAAGCTCTACTATGTGGATGTGGTGGGGCCGAGCAACACCCCGATCGAGACCATCGACCGCAAGGTGCGGACGATTGCAGAGGCAGTGATGGAAGATGGCCCCGGCTACGCCCGCTCCGCTGCCGGATTTGCTGGCTACTACTTCAATGAGGACTACGAGCCGGTGTTCGGCAACAACCATGGCTCGGTGATGGTCACCATGCCGGCGGTGGCGGAGCAGGCCTTTGCCGACCCGCTGGCCCACCTAGAGCGGATGCGCCAACGCCTCAAACCGCGCTTCGAGACCGACGGTTACCAGCTGCATATCCACCCGCAGAAGGATGGTCCGCCCACTGGCAAGGACATCAACGTGCGTATCGTCGGCTCGAAGACCGAGACGGTCGCCGCGCTCGCCGCCGAACTCCTCTCCTTCATGCGCGCCGATCCCGATATTGGCCCGCATCTGCTCGATCTGGCGGATGACCAGGGGCGCCCGCGCCGGGTGATCCGGCTCGAGGTGCTACAGGATCGGGTGGCGGAGTATGGTCTCGATAACGCCCGGGTGGCGCGGCTCGCCGCCAGCGTGCTCGACGGCCGCTATATCGGCAAGTACCGCCATTTGGATGAGGAGATCGATCTCAAGCTCTATGTGGATCAAGCACAGCTGACGGAGCCGGAGCATGCGCTCTACCTGCCGGTGGTGGAAGATGCCGACCGGCCGGTCCATCTGGCCGATCTGGTGCGGCTGCATAGCTATTCGGAGCCGGGCGAGATCAAGCGCTACCAGGGGCAGCGGGCGATCAGCCTAAAGGGGAATATCAAAGAGGGCGCGCCGACTTCGACGCCGGCGATCGTCAGCGCGGTGCGCGCCCACTACGAGACCCTGCGTGATCGCTATCCGGGCGCTACGGTAATCTTCGGCGGTGAGCATGAGGACACTCAGCGTTCTTTTGAGTCGCTGGCCTACGCCTTCATCATCGCGGTACTGGTGATGTATGTGATCCTGGCGACCCAGTTCCAATCCTACCTACAGCCGATGATTATCCTCTCGGCGATTATCTTCGCCCTGATCGGCGTGGTCTTCGGCAAGCTGGTCAGCCAGTCGTTGTTCACCGTTAACAGCTTCATCGCGGTGATCGGCGTGGCCGGGGTGGTGGTCAATGACGCGCTGGTGCTGATCGACTTCATCAATCGTCGCTACCGGTCGGGTATGGCGCGGCGCCAGGCGATCATCGAGGGGGTGCATGTGCGGCTGCGGCCGATCGTCCTCACCACCCTCACCACCACCCTTGGCCTGCTGCCGATGGCGCTGGGCATCCCCAGCTACTCGTTGGTGTGGGGCAGTATGGCTTCCACCTTCGTCACCGGCTTGGCCACCGCCACCGCCCTGATCCTGTTCATCGTGCCGGTATTGTGGGATCTGCTGACCGGGCTGGAGGAGCGCCGCCAGCGTCGTCGTAAGGGTACAAATCGGAGTGTGGATCTCGATGTGGATGAACATGAACAGATCACGGGTTGACGGATTGGGAAAAATGGACCGATTATGACCTGAAATTGACCGCGGTAGAGGGATATAATCAGTTCTCATTTCGATTGCAGGAACGGGCCATGCGATCACTTATCATGATCTATCTGCTGCTGGTAATGACTCTGCTAGCAGGCTGTGGCGGCGGTGATTCATCCACTACCACCACCCAATCCACTGACAGTGGCGATGCGGGTGGCACCACGCTCCCGCTCACCAGGGTCGACGCTGGCCCGAGCGGCCGTGTCGATCTGCGAGTCTCCTGGGATCTTACCCCCACCACTCAACTGCCGGTAACAGGCTTCAAGGTCTACCATGCCGCCACTTCCGACTACGATGCGATGCTGCCGGTGGGGGAGCAGAGCGATGGCAGCAGCAGGCAGTTCATACTGCGGGATGTGGCGGTCGGCACGCACTACTTTGCGGTCACCGTCGATGACATCGACGGCTACACCAGCGGCTACTCGGAGATGTTGGCGGTGGAGGTCCAGTAGTGCGGTTTCAGGCCTATTCCGGTAGCTGTTCCTTTAGGTAGTCGATGCGCTTCAGGCGTTTTTTCAGATCTCCCTGTAGCGTCTGGGCTGCTGCTGGGTTATCTAATCCTTTTGTGGCGACCTGAGTCGCGTCCATTGCCTCCCGGTAGCATTGTGCAGCCGCCTCGATCATCTCCATCTCCTCCATCACTTCGCCCAAGGCGATCTGGCTTTGGGCGTACAGCAACGGGTCGTCTATCTTTGTGGCGATCTCTGCCGCCCGCTGGAGCTGTGATTCTGCTGAGGCACGATTGCCCTGCTCCTGTTCCAGCTCTGCCAGTTGCAGCAAGGCATCAAACTCAGCGCTAGAAATATTGAGCGAATCGGCTAGTTTCTGAACTTCTTGGTAGATCGGATAGGCTGCTCCAAGATCACCGCGCAGTCGTTCAGTTTTTGCTTCGGCGAGCCGCAATCGTAATTCTGCTTTACGGAAACGGTTAGACTCGGCGATCTCCAGAGCTTGATGGATATAGCTTTTTGCCTCATTGAGTTCGCCTCGCTGCTGGTTGATGCTGGCGAGTGTCTCCAAGGCCTCTAGCTCGGCGCGGTTGTCGCCAATGGCCCGCGCCAGGGAGAGGGCCTGGGCGGCCGGCTCCTGGGCCTCGGCAGGATGTCCGGCGGCGAGTTCGATCTGTCCTTTGAGGCTGAGCGCCGCCAGTTCCAGACCCCGGTCCTGATGGTCGATGCCTGCCGCCAGCGCCTCCTCCACATACTGGCGTGCCCAGCGCAGATTTCGTTGCTTGAGACGAATCTCGGCACGCAACAGTTGTAGTTTGCCGCTGCCAAGCGGTTCCTCTCTGCTTTTCGTGATCTTCAGGGCCTTTGCTGCCACGGCCTCAGCCTCATCGAGCTGATTCTGGCCTAGCAGTTGATGGATCTGCTCCAGCGCCTTGAGCACCCTGTCACTGACATGATCAGCCGGTTTGGTTGGTGGTGGTTCAGCGGTAGTTTCTGCTTCACTGGTCGATGTGGTTTGGCTGACGGGCTCAGGGGGCAGACCGAATTCGAAGTAGCTCCTGGCCTCCTCGATACTCTCAAAGCTGCTGACCAGCGGTTGCTCTGACGGCTCGGCATAGAAGCAGGTGGCGAACAGCTCGGCCAACGCCTCGCTACGATGAAAGGGGGCATCTTCCTGCTCTCCAAAGGCCTCTGTCAGCGTCTGACTCTCCTCTTCATCAAGGGCGACCTCGCCGCTGGCCAGTTTGAGAAAGTGGCTCTGATAGCGCACAAACAGGCCGGGATCAGCGCGGCAATGGTCGATGAATCTGCTGAAGCGTCGGTTCAGCACGATCATCAGTGCCACTCGGCCCGGTTCGAGTTGGCTGCTGCCATTCAGGTTGGTGTTGGCCTGCCCCTTGTCCCACTCTGAGATGAACTGGTTGATCAGGCGTTTGGCATCGCGGAAGCCAGCGCCGCTGGCATCGCGGATGATCTGCGCCCAGATCTCCGGTCGCTCTAGTAACTGATCCACTGCGCTCTCCCCCAGGCAGTGGCGAACATATCTGAGAAAGCTAGCGCTGGTGACCTGAGGGACAGGGAAGGGGATCTGGATCAGTTTCTCGATGTAGCGTTTGCCCCACTCTGGGTCGAGCTTCTCCCGGTCGGTATTGAGCAGCTTCGAATAGAGGGCGTAGACTGCGCGCGACAGCTCCTGTTCAGCAATCCCCATCACCACGATCATGTTGGGCTGGTTGAGCACCAGTTTCAGTGCCTCCAGCACCGTCGCTGCGGCGTCGGGCAGGCAGCGGTCCAGGTCATCGACAAATAGCACCACCAGCCGCCTGACTCTGGGGGCTGGTTTGCTCTGGAGCAGTGTATCGAATGGCTTCCTGATCTGGTGCAGCACTCTTTGCCTTAAGGGAGATCTGCTGTTGGGGCGGGTTACCTCCTGAATCAGCAGCCCGATGTTCTGCTCGAACTGGTGCAGGAACTCCGGTGACCAGGGCTCCTGTTGCGCCGCATGGACCAGCTCTATCCCCGGGGTGCCTAATAGTCGGCCCCACAGTAGCTTGGCGAGACTGAGCTTGATGCCCTGCTGACGGCGCTTGTATTGTCTTGTCGCCGAGTCGCGGTCGGTGATCTTATGCACCAGCTCCAGCGCCAATCCTTTCCACACCTCCTCTCGGCTATGGTATTTCCAGGGGTCGAACCAGACCGTATGGCACTCATCCTTCAGGCGTTGCTGCAACATGTGCATGATGCTGCTCTTGCCCATACCCCACTGGGCGAAGATGCCGATGGTCAGCGGTGTGTTGTGCTGGTCGGAGGCAAGAATGCGATGGGCGAGGGGGTTGATGAAGGATGCAAAATCAAGCCGGTCGTCCCGTGAAGCAGAATCTTTTACCTGATCATGGCCGACTGGATTGTCGTTGAGAAACTTGAGGCAGATCTCGGATGCCATCGGTGTCTTCCCCCCGTTCCAGCCGCTGGAGCCATGTTGAGAAACTAGTTCCTGCTCTGATAGGCGTCAAGCCGGTGATTGGCTCGGTTATACTGCCGCCTCTATACGTAACCTAACTGATCGCCGATGAAACTGCTTGCCCTTGAGACAGCCGCCGAAGCCTGTTCCGCCGCCCTCTATCTGGAGGGTGAACTTACCAGCCGTTTTCAGGTAAAACCCCGCGGCCACAGCGAACTGATCCTCACCATGATGGACGAGCTGCTGGCCGAGGCCAGTCTGCGCCCGAACCAGCTTGATGCGTTGGCCTTTGGCCGTGGTCCCGGCTCTTTCACCGGGGTGCGCATTGCCACCGGGGTGGTGCAGGGGGTGGCGTTTGCCGCCGAGCTGCCGGTAGTGCCGGTCTCGACCCTGGCCGCGCTGGCGCAACGGGCGTTTCGTGAGCGTGGTGAACGCAGGTTGCTGCCGGCGTTTGATGCCCGGATGGGGGAACTCTACTGGGGCGCCTACTGGGTCGATGATGCGGGTATCGCACAGCTGCAGGGGCAGGAACTGGTGGCTCAGGCCGACCAGGTAAGCCTGCCCAACGGGGAGGGCTGGTACGGCATCGGTGGCGGCTGGCAGGCCTATGGCGAACAGCTGCGTCCGCGGCTTGGCGCTCAACTCAAGGCCAGTGACGGCGAACTGCTGTGCCGGGCCGAAGAGGTAGCCCTGCTTGGTGTCGATGGCTTTGCCCGTGGCGAGGCGGTGGCCGCCGAGGCCGCACTGCCAGTCTATCTACGTGATCAGGTGGCGAAGAAGCCCCGTTCCTGATTACGGCTCACCCGGCACGCATCGAGATTGTTCCAGCTCTCCAGAGCTGGGTACGGCTGGGTTTAGCTAGGCTCTCGCGTGGATCGAGAAGTAGCGGCCTGTCATCGGTGTTCAAGTTGCCGAGTGAGGCATCAGGCGCATGCGGACGCGATGGGGTAGCTGTAATATTGAGGTGCGGCGCATCTAGCTGAATCTCGATCTGGCCAAGAAGTCACGTCAGTGTCTGGAGTGCGTCGTCGTACATGAGGTGTTGCACTTGCTGGAGCGTCATCATAACAATCGGTTTCGGCGCTGATGGGGCGTCTCATGCCGCCGTGGCGGGTGTATCGGGAAGAGCTGAATCGCGCACCGCTGGCGCATAAGGATTGGTGTTACTGATCCCGCCTTCTCCATCCGCTCTCAGCCTTTGACCAAGCGCACGCAGCAACCCCAGTTGAATAGTAAAATTGCCGGTCAGGCCAGATCCAGGTAAGTACAACATGACACTGCTCAAGACGCTGACAACGAACCAAATCAAACGCTGGGCCGGTTCCCGCTCCTATGGGCGTGGTGAGGCCTATTACCAAGATGAGCGGGTCCGTAACCTGCGGGAACGCCGGGGTAAGATCGCGGCGACGGTTAGAGGCACTCACAGCTACCATGTTCGGTTGTGGGGAGATGGCAAGGTTATCGATTACGATTGCGACTGCCCGGTGGGGCTGGGTGGCGATTTCTGCAAGCATTGTGTGGCGGTTGCACTGGCCTGGATGGAGGAGCAGGCGCCGGCTGGCAAGATGGCCAGATGCAGGCAGCCGAAACAGGCGGAAGCGGATCTGACTATGAAGGATGTGCGAGCCTGGCTGCTGCTACAGGAGAGGGAGGCTCTGGCGGATATGCTCCTTGAGGCCGCCGTGGAAGATGAACAGCTCGTCGACCGGCTGATGCTCAAGGCTGCCGCAGCCCGGGGTGTGAACCTGGATACCTATAGAAAAATCATCGACCAGGCGATCGGTAGCGACGGATTCATCGATTACTATGCGATGCCCGACTATTACCGCGGCATGGACGGAGCGATCGATGCCATTGACGAACTCCTGGCCCAGGGCCATGCTGCCGCGGTGATCGAACTGAGCGAGTATGCTCTGCAACGGACGGCGTGCGCTATTGAGACTGTGGAGGATTCTAACGGCTACATGAGTCTGCTGTTGGAGCGACTGCAGGCACTGCATCTGAGTGCCTGCCGCAAGGCAAAACCTGACCAGGAGGCGCTGGCGGAACGGTTGTTCCGTTGGGAGTTGAGTGGTGACTGGGATGTGTTTCAGGGCGCCATCAAGAGCTACGCCCAGGTGTTGGGGATGCGGGGCCGCGAGCACTACCGCGCACTGGCCGAGGCCGAGTGGGCCAAGGTTCGGTCGCTCAAACCGGGTGAAAATGATCAGAGCCGATACTGTCGGCGTTTCTACATCACTAGCATCATGGAAAGCCTGGCCGAACAGAGCGGCGATATCGAGGCGCTGGTGCAGGTCAAGAGCCAAGACCTGTCATCCAGTTACGCCTTCTACCAGATCGCCGAAATTTACCGCAAGGCGCGCCGCAGCGAGCAGGCGCTGGAATGGGCGGAGAGAGGCATCCAGGCCTTCGGCGATGAGGCGGATAGCCGCCTGCAGGATCTGCTGGCCGATATGTATCACCGTCGCAAGCGGTACGACGAGGCGATGACTCTGATCTGGCCCCAGTTTGAACAACGCCCCTACCTCAGCAACTATCAAAAGCTGAAAAAACATGCTGATCGCTACAAACACTGGCCCTACTGGCGTCAACGTGCCCTGGATCAGTTGCGGGCGGGCATCGAGCCGAGGGTGAAGAAGTCGCCGCGCGGCCAACGGCATTATCGTCCCGGGTCGGATCGCTCCAGGCTGGTGGAGATCTTTCTGTGGGAGAAAGAGATCGAGGCCGCCTGGCAAGAGGCTGTTGAAGGGGGGTGCAGTGAGGAACTCTGGCTCAGGCTGGCTGGCCTGCGGGAGAAGGAGCATCCTCGCGATGCAGTTGCTATCTATCAGAAGCTGATCGGCCCGATTGTGGAGCGCACCAACAACGATGCCTACGCCGAGGCCGCCGCCTTGCTGAGCCGGGTTGAAAAACTGATGGGCCGGTTGGGGGACAAGGCCGAATTCCGGCACAATCTTTTGCAAATCCGGGAGAAATATAAACGCAAACGTAATTTCATGAAATTGCTGGAGCGGTTTGGAAAATAACCAAGAAGGCCGCCTTAAAACCGATCCCTTTATTCGTCAGCATTGTCCTAACTTCCTCTTGTGCTTGTTCCAGCCAAGTCTCCCGGAGGCCAAATATCGGCCATACTTAAAGCAGCAGAGGAGGGCTGGTATGCAATGCGGGCGGGGTTTCCAGCAGTTGCTGGTGGTGTTGTTATGGTGCGGGGTGTTGTTCCCAGTTGCCGCAGAGGATGTCTATCGACAGCAGCGCGAGGTGATGCTGGATGAGGTCGAGCGGGAGCTGCGGGTATTGGCTGTGCCATTTGGGCTGGAGGGGCTCTCACCCCGGCTCCGCGTGGCGATGGCTGATGTGCCCCGGCACGAGTTTGTGCCGCCACAACAGCGCGCCAACGCCTATCAGAATCGTCCGTTGTCCATCGGCTATGGCCAGACCATCTCACAACCCCTGATCGTGGCGTTGATGACCGAACTACTCCAGGTCTCGGCAGGGGATCGGGTGTTTGAGCTGGGCACCGGGTCCGGCTATCAGGCGGCGGTGCTCGATAGGCTCGGCGTGGATGTCTACTCCATGGAGATCGTCGAAGAGCTGGCGGATCAGGCCAAACAGCGCCTGCAGCAACTGGGTTTCGACCGGATTCGGGTACATCTCGGGGATGGCTATCATGGGCTGCCGCAGGCTGCACCATTCGACGCCATCATCGTCACCGCGGCAGGCAGCCACGTTCCGCCACCGCTGGTGCGCCAACTGAAGCGGGGTGGGCGTATGGTGTTGCCGGTGGGCAACCGCTACCACGTCCAGCAGCTGGTGCTGGTGATCAAAGGGCTGGATGGCAGTCTCACCACCCAGGAGATCCTGCCGGTCTCCTTTGTGCCTCTGACGGGCAGTCACTGAGTGGTGTGGGAAGGGTCGTCTGGAAAATAAATGACGACCGTTTCTCATCGTTGTGTAGCGGATGCGGGGTTTCCACCCTATCTGGCGATCGGCCTGCTGTCGGCTTCGGCGCTGGCCTACGAGGTGTTGCTGACCCGGCTCTTCTCGATGATCCACTGGCCCGGCCTGGTCGGTATGATCATCAGTCTGGCGCTGCTGGGGTATGGCGCCAGCGGTACCTTTCTGAGCCTTCTGGGCGACACACTGACACGCCATTTCCGCCTCTTTTTCGCCCTCAATGCGCTGCTGTTTGGTCTGCTTGCCTGGTATGCCTTCCAGTTTGCCGCGCGGGTGCCGCTGAATCCGCTCGATCTCGCCTGGAACTGGCGGCAGTTGGCTTATCTGTTGCAAGTCTATCTGCTGTTGGCGCTGCCGTTTTTTGTGGTGGCGAATGCGCTCGGTCTCGCCCTGCGTCGCTATCGCAGCTGGGTCAACCGGATCTACGGCAGTGATCTGCTGGGGGCCGGGATTGGTTCCGCTGCGGTGCTCCTGTTGCTGTTTCTCTCTGCGCCGTCCCAAGCACTGTTCATCGTGGCTGCCTGTGGCACTACGGCGGGGATCGTTGGCGTCGTGGAGTCGATGGGCTGGCGACGCCGCCCGTTGTGGTGGCTGCTGCTGCCCTGTCTATTGGCGCTGATCAGCTGGCTTGCCAAGCTGGAGCTGGCTGTAGAGCCGGCCGACTACAAGGATCTGTCTCAGAGTCTGACGGCGCGGGGGGCGGCGGTGCTGGTGCAGGAGAGTCATCCACTGGGGGTGGTGACGTTGCTGGAGAACCGCCAGGTGCCGATGCGCCATGCGCCTGGTCTGAGCCTGCTGTCGCCGTTTGCGCCGCCGGGGCGTGCGGCGCTGTTTGTCGATGGGGATTTCAGCGGGGCGCTGGCTGCGCCGGATCAGCAGAGCGACTATCTGGGGTATCTCAGCTCTGCGCTTGCCTATCAGCTGGTGGCGCCAGCTCGGGTGCTGCTGGTTGGTGCAGGTGATGCGACTGGAGTAGAGCAGGCGCTGGCGCTGGGCGCGGAGCAGATCGACCTGATCGAACCCCATCCCAGGCTGTTGGCGCTGCAGCAGGCTCAGCTTGAGCACAATAGAGCATTTGCTGGGCGGGTGAGTTTCTATCCGCGTACCTTGCGCAGCCATCTGCGCCAACCGCACACTCGTTACGATCTGATTCAGTTGACGGTAGGGGAGGGGCTGGGTGATGTGGGCGGACTGAATTCCAGCCAGGAAGAGTATCGCTACACCCTGGAGTCGTTACGTGGCTGTCTGGAGCGGCTCACGCCCAACGGTGTGGTGACCCTGACCCGTGGGCTCAATCTGCCGCCCAAGGATGGCCTGAAACTGGTGGCGGCTTTCAACCTGGCGCTGCGCCAGCTGGGCAAGTCAGAGCCGGCGCAGCATCTGGCGCTGATCCGCGGCTGGAATACACTTACCCTGGTGGTTGCGCTTGAGCCCTTGAGTGGTGCGCAGCGGCAGGCGGTGCGGCGCTTCAGTCGCGAACGGATGTTCGATCTGGTCTATCTCTCCGATCTCGGCCCGGAGGAGGTCAACCGCTTGCACCGGCTGGCGCGACCCTTTTTCCATGAGGGGGTGCGGGCCCTGCTGGGGGAAGGCGGGGAGCGCTTCATCGATGATTACCGCTTCGATATCAGGGTGACGACGGATGACCGCCCCTACTTTAACCACTTTCTGCGTCTCTCCAGAGTTGGAGAACTGTTGCAGCAGCCTGCCGGCAGCGGCCTGGCTCATCTCGACTGGGGCTACGCCCTGCTGCTGATCGCCCTGCTGCTGGCCCTGTTGAGCAGCCTGTTGCTGATCCTGTTGCCGCTGGCCCTGTTGCGCCGGCGTCTGCCGGCAGAGCCGGGTTGGGGGCGGGTCGTGCTATTTTTCAGCGCCATCGGCATCGCCTTTTTGTTTATCGAGATCGCCTTCATCCAGCGCCTGCAGCTGTTTCTCGGTCATCCTGTCTATGCGGTGACGGCGGTGCTGGCGGGTTTTCTTGCCAGCGCTGGCTTGGGGAGTTTTGCCTCCCACTGGCTGGCACAGCGATTTGGTGCCCGTGTTGTGCTGGCAGCGGTGGTGGTGACGATTGCGCTCTGGGTGGCGCAGTTTCTCTGGCTGGGGCCCGCGCTGCTGGAGAGGCTGGGGGGGCTCCCGCTGCTGGCCCGGTTTGTCTTCAGCTTTCTGCTGATCTTGCCACTGGGGCTGGCGATGGGCATGCCGTTTGCCTTGGGTCTACAGGCGCTCGGCGAACGTCAGCCAGCCCTGATGCCTTGGGCCTGGGGCATCAATGGTTGCGCCTCGGTGGTGAGTGCGCTGCTGGCTGCGCTGCTGGCGGTGGATCTGGGGTTTAGCGGGCTGATGCTGCTGTCGGCAGCGCTCTATCTGCTGGCCTGGGCCGGGTTTCCTGGCGCAGATTGACGCCAGTTGTGGCTTCAGAATTGGATGCCGACACCGACCCCGGTGCGGATCCGGCCGCCTGAGCCGCCGCTGATGCCGAAGTTAAATCTTGGCGTGACACCGCCCCGGCTCTGCTCAGGCCAGAGCTCGATCTCGCTGCTGTCGACCACAGGAAAGAGGTAGTCGGCCTCACCCACCTTGCTGGGACGCAGTGCCGAGATCCTGCCGCTGAGGGTGACCTGGCGGCCCTTGGCATAGTCCACACTCTCCAGATAACCCGGGCTGACGACGATGAAGCGCCCGTTGGGCGGTTGTTCGAGATCGGGGCGCGCCGCCGCATCCAGCGGGTAGGCGAGTACCTGGAGTTCGCTGCTCTGATGCAGGTTGCGTGACTCGACGATCACCCCGCCCCATTCGACCTGATGGGAGAGATACTGCTCTCCGGTATCGACCACCATTCTGGGGGTGATTGAGCGGTCGGCAGCTGGTGGGCGGGTGGGGGTCTGGGCGCAGCCGGTGAGGCTAGCGAAAAGGCAGATTATCAGTAGGCTTTTCATGGGTCACCGGATTACCAGTAGTAGGGGTGCCGATACCAGGGCGATCCCCAAGGGTACCAGGGGTCGTAGAAGGGATCGCGGTTTCGCCAGTCGCGCGCCTCGCGCTGATCCGGCCAGAGGTGGTGAATTTCGCTCTCCACCAGCGGGTAGAGGTAGGGGTAGTCACCGATCGTGCGCTGGGTGGTGCCGGCAATTGTGCCGCTGATCGTCAGCAGTCGTTCTTTGGGGTACTCCTCCGGATCGAGAAAGCCCGGAATGCGGGCTAGGAAGCGGCCCTGCGTGCGGCCTGAGCTGTCTGGCTTGCCGTTGCCAGAGAGCGGGCGGGAGAGCAGTTCGATTAGGGTATGCTGCGGTAGATTCTCCACCTGGATGATGCTGCCGCCCCAGCGCACCCGGCTGCCGAGAAAGCGCTCGGGTTGTTGGCGTACCTCCTCGACCCGGATCTCGGTCGGCGGCACCTGGCTGATCGCCTTGGGCAGCGGGCTGGCGCAGCCGTTTAGCTGGATCGCCAGGCTCAGCAGGAGCGCGTTTGTGACTTTGTTTATCATCTACCCACCCTCTGACTCTGGCCAAGCTGTAGGGCAGCGGTCTATTCGGTCTGGGGCTGCTCGTCTTCGATGATTCGCTGTTGCTTGGCCTCCTGCTGGAAATAGTAGTCGTATTTGCGGTGCAGGCGGGTGGTGAAGCCCCAGGCCTCGTTGTAGGAGAGACCGCTGTTTTTCGGGATGATCACCTTGATATAGAGCTTGTCGCCCTTGGCTCCCTTGATCTCGTCCAGGCTGGCCTCGAGCTCCTCGTTTGAGATGGTGCGGAAGTGGCTCTGTTCCGGCAGCTTCAGGTCGATTAGCGGGTTGCCATCCTGTTTGGAGTAGCGCACCTCGACCACATATTTGCCTGTGGCGGTGCGGGCCGGCCGCACCAGTCGATCATACTTTATCCTCAGATTGGCGAACTTGGTCTGCAGATTCTCCAGCTCCTGCTGGCCCAGCAGATCGCTGCTGCGCGCCTGTTGCAGCGCTTTGCCCTGGTCCGCGTAGGCGCTGCGCAGGTTCTCCATCTCTGTCAGGGTCTCACTGTGGCGGCTGCTCAGGCGTCCCATATCTTCGTTGAGATTCTGGATGTCGCGCAGCAGCTGTTCGAGCTGGCTCTGCTGCTGGTTGATCTGGGTCTGCTGACGAGCCATCTGTGCCTGCTGCAGCTTAGTGAGATCGACCTGCCGTTCAAGGCGGATGTTGAGATCATCCCGTTCGAAGCCAAGTTGTTTAAGCTGGGTCTCCAGCCCCTCGCGCTCCCGGCCTAGATCGCCGATCTGATGACGCTGGCTGGCGATGGCCGCTTCCTGCTGCTCCTGCAGCTCCTCCATGCGCATCAGCTGCAGCCGCAGCATCGAAATCTCATGCTCGCGGGCGATCAGCTGATCTTCCAGGGTCTCGTTCTCGGCGCCGGTGGAGCGTACCAGTTCCATCGCCTCCTGCTCAGAGGCGATCGAGGTGCGCAGCTGCTCGAGCAGCTCCATGTTGCGGATCAGCAGCACCACCATGGCGAGCAGGAAGATCATCATGATCACCGTCATGATGTCGGTGAAAGAGGGCCAGAAGCCTTCGTCCGCTTCGCCAGCGTGGCGGTTGAGGCGCAGATCGATGAAGCCGTCGTCCATCATCAATCGTCGTGCAGGCGGAAACCGCGGATCAGGATCAGCTTGATCTCGTCCATATCGGCGGCGAGCGTCTCGGTGGTTTTGTCGTGGGCCTTGAGGGTGGCGACCAGCTGTTTTTCGAGGCCGCCGAAGCGCTCCTGGGAGCGCGCCAAATTGGTCACCAGTCCTTGCATCGAGCGCACCAGGCCGGTGAATTCGTGGATCGCACTGTCAGTGGTGGTCTGAAAGCGGGGCATCAACTCATTCACCGTGATCTGCTCCACCGCGCTCACCAGGTTGGTTTGCACGTCGGTCACTTTGAGGTAGAAGTAGCCGAAAAAGAGGTAGCAGACGATAGCGGTGATGGTGGTGGAGAGCGCGGTGGACATGCCGTGCACCACCATTCCCATGCCGCCGGAGCTGACCGCGTTGGAGAGCATGTCGGAGGCGCCGATTAGGGCGATCGAGAGCGACACGATGGTGCCGAACACACCGGTCAGGATCAGCACGTTGTTGATGAATTTTGGCAGGCTATTGCGGGTGCTCTCGTTGGCCAGCAGGGTGGCGGCCAGCGAGCCGTGGTTGATCGGGCAGTTGGCCTTGTGCAGCCCCATCATGGTGCGGTAGCGCATCGCGATGATAGACTTTCTGGCGATGTTTTCCAGCGGGTCGCGCTGGCCTTCACGCAGGTTGCGCAGGAAGCGGATCAGGTCATTCTCTTCACGGCTATAGTGGGCGAAGATGGTGATCATGCGCAGGATGCCGACAAAAAACAGCAGCACGATGGCGCCGTTGATGATCAGCCCGGTGCTGGTCAGCTGGTCGCGGAAGTAGACCTGATTGATGAACTCGAACTTCCAGACGATTAATCCCAGCGCGATCAGCGACATGATGATCATACGGATCAGGATGTTGCGGCTGAAATTACGGCGCAGTTGTATGCTCCCCAACGCTCTATCTCCATTGAGTTCGACAAACCGACCCAGTCTAACCTAGCAAATCAGCCGATGACAGCGATTCATCCCCATCGCCGGGCGCTTTTGCAGATATTCAGTGCGGCTCTCCAAGCAGTGGCGGGCGACGACTGTGTCGCGGCTGCCCTGCAGCGGCGATCGCTGCCAGATGGTGTGCGCCTGGTGGCTGTGGGCAAGGCGGCTCAGTCGATGGCGGATGGTGCGAAAGCCGCGCTGGGTGGGAGGCTGGCGGCGGCGCTGCTGATCTCCAAGGTTGGGCATCTTGATCGGCGCCGCTGCCGCGGCCTTGGCTGGCAGGCGCTGGAGTCGGGTCATCCTCTGCCGGACGCGGCCAGCTTGCAGGCGGGGCAGCAGTTGATCCGCTTCATCGAGGCCGATGCGGGGCCGCTGTTGCTGCTGCTCTCTGGCGGCGCCTCAAGTCTGCTGGAGCTGCCGGTGGCCGGGGTCGGTCTGGAGCAGCTGCTGCGGACCAACCAGTGGCTGCAGGCTAGTGGTCTGCCCATCGATCAGGTCAACCGGGTGCGCAAGTCGCTTTCGCTGATCAAAGGCGGGGGGCTGCTCAACTGGCTCGGGGGGCGAGAGGTGACAGCGTTGGCGATCTCCGATGTGCCAGGGGACGATCCTGGGGTGATCGGTTCGGGGCTACTGCTGCCAGACCCGACGCTGGACCAGCGGGGTTGGCGGCAACAACTGCCGGGCTGGCTTGATGTGCTAGTGGCAAACGGTCTGAGTCAGCGGCGGCGGCCGCTGCGGGATCCGCCGCCGGTGGAGATTGTCGCCAACCTGCAGATGGCAAAGCAAGCCGCGGCGCAGCAGGCGCGGGCGCTGGACTATGCGGTGAGAGTGGAGCCTGAGTTCATCGCTGGTGATGCCGCCGAGGCGGGGCGAAGATTGGCCGCTCGGCTCAGGGTGGGGCCGGCGGGGGTGTGGATCTGGGGTGGCGAAAGCACGGTGGTGTTGCCGCCCTCGCCCGGCCGCGGTGGTCGCAATCAGCAGCTGGCGTTGGCTGCCGCCTGTGAGCTGGCTGGGGAGCAGAACTGCTTGTTTCTCTCCGCTGGCAGTGATGGTAGCGACGGCCCCACCGATGACGCCGGTGCGCTGGTGGATGGTGCTACAATCGCTCGCGCTGAGCGAGAGGGCTTCGATGCCGCTGCCACCCTGCGTGTCTGCAATGCCGGTGAGCTGCTGCAGGCGAGCGGTGACCTGCTCAGCACCGGCCCCACAGGCACCAATGTGATGGACCTGATGCTGGGCTTGAAGCTGGCTCCCGATAATGACCAGATATAGGCCCGTGGCCAGCGCATGCCATCGATTGAAATCAAGGATAATGTCGGGCACAGCCTGACCTATAGATCTGCTTAATTAATTGCCTGGTCAATCTTCAATGCATACAGAGAGTCTCTATCAAGCCGCCCGCGAATGTTTGCTGTGCGACGACCTGGAGCAGAAGTTGACGCTGAGCGATGCGACCGCTGCGGCTTGGCGCAGCGGTGAGCTGGAACTCTCCGGTTGGTGCGCTGCGGACGAGATCAAGGAGGCGGGACGGCCAGCGTGCCCTGAACTGGTCCATCCGAGCCGCCTGGCGCGACGTGGTCTGGGCAGCGAGGCGGGCCGGCTGGCGCTGATCCACGCCATTGCCCACATCGAGTTCAACGCCATCAACCTCGCCTGGGATGCGGTGCAGCGCTTCCCCGATCTGCCACCAGAGTTCTACGACGATTGGATACAGGTGGCGGTGGAGGAGGTCTACCACTTCCGCCTGCTGCGTCAGCGCCTGCGCGATGGTGGCGCCGACTATGGCGACTATCCGGCGCACAACGGTCTGTGGGAGATGGCCGTGCGCACCGCCCGGGATCCGTTGCTGCGCATGGCATTGGTGCCACGCATGCTGGAGGCCAGGGGCCTGGATGTGACGCCGGGCATCATGGAACGATTTCGCGCCATTGGTGACGAACAGACCGTGGCCTGCCTGCAGGTGATCCTCGATGAGGAGGTGGGGCATGTGCGGTTTGGCAGCCGCTGGTTTCATTACCTTTGTGAACAGCGGGGGCTGGAGCCGGAGGCGACCTACTTTGACCTGTTGGAGCAATTCCTCAATGGCGGGATGCGCTGTCCGCTGCACCAGCAGGCGCGGCTTGAGGCGGGGTTTTCGCCACAGGAACTGGAGCGATTGGAGCGGTTATGCGCCAGAAAATAATCGGAATTCTACTCGTGCTGGCGTTGTCGGCAGCAGTATCGGCGAGCGCAACAGAGCTGGATGCCAGACTGTTGGTGTTTCGGGTCAGCGAGCCTGGCGCGGAGCCCTACATCAGCCGGGTGATCGTCAGCGACGATTTCCTGCGTCTGGATCAGGGGGCGAGTAGTCCCGGGTTTATTCTGTTAGATCGCCAGGCCGGGGTGATCTACAGCGTCAATCCGGATGACCGGCTGGTGCTGGTGTTCCGAGCCGAAGCGGGTGGATCCGAAGCGCCTGTGCAGGCGCAGCTGGAGATGCGCCAGTTGGAGCTGGCCGATGCCCCCACGGTGGCTGGAGTGCAGCCACAGGAGTGGCAGATTAGTGTGGCGGGTCAGCTGTGCGAGCGTGGTCTGGTGGCGCCCGGCCTGATGCCGGAGGCGCGAGCTGCGCTGCAGGAGTATCAGCGACTGCTTGCCCGGCAACAGCTGGCGACGCTCGCTTCGATCCCGCCGGAGTTCCAGGAGCCCTGCGATCTGCTATTGAACATCCAGCGCCCCGGCCTGCTGCTGCAGAAGGGATTGCCGTTGCAGCAGTGGAGCCCGGCCGGGCATCGCCAGGAGCTGCTCGATTTCCGCCGCCAGTTCCCGGTCAACCGTGAGCTGTTTGTGTTGCCGGAGAGCTTCCGGCGGCTTGAGATGAGTCCGCCTTCGGGAGGAGCTGCGGAGGCGGGCTGAGGCTCAGGCAGGTAGCCGCTTCAGCTCAACCCCTTGCGCCGAGGCGCTGAGGATCTCGGCGCCGCCACTGTCCCACTCGCCGAGTACGTAGCGTTGTACTGGCTGGCCATCCAGTTCGAAGTCGTGCAGGCCGGGGCGGTGGGTGTGGCCGTGGATCAGGCGGCCACACTGCTGTTCGCGCAGGTAGCTCTCCAGGGTCTGCTGGTTGACGTCCATGATCGCCTCCGCCTTGAGTGAGATGGCCTCACCACTCTTGGTCCGGTACTCCTGGGCGGCGGCGATGCGTTCGGGGATCGGCTGGCTGAGGAACTGCTTGATGAAGGTGGGTTCCCTCACCTGCTGGCGGAACGCCTGGTAAGCGGTGTCGTCGCTGCAGAGTAGGTCGCCGTGCATCAGCAGGGTCGGGGTGCCGTACAGCTCGATCAGGGTTGGGTCGCTGATCAGGGTTGCGCCGCTGGCGTTGCAGAAGATCTCGCCGAGCAGGAAGTCCCGGTTGCCGTGCATCAGGAAGATCTTGGTGCCGCTCTCTGCCAGCAGACGCATGCCGTGGATGATGCCGTTGATCTCTGGTGTCACCAGGTCATCGCCGATCCAGGCATCGAATAGGTCACCGAGGATGTAGAGCGCCTCCGCCCCCTGCGCCTCCGAGGCGAGGAAGCGCAGGAAACGGTGCACCGTCTCCGGCCGCTCGGCGGAGAGGTGCAGGTCGGAGATGAATAGGGTTTCAGCCATCGGCTTTAGTCGCTGATCTCGGCTTTTTCGATGACGATGGTCTCTTTCGGCACGTCCTGGTGGCCTGCCATCATGCCGGTTTCTGCGCCTTTGATCTTGTTGACCACATCCATGCCGCCGGTCACCTTACCGAACACGCAGTAGCCCCAGCCATCCTGCCCCGGGTGGTCGAGGAATTTGTTGTCTGAAATATTGATAAAGAACTGAGCGGTGGCGGAGTGGGGGTCCGCGGTGCGCGCCATGGCGATGGTGCCGGTGAGGTTGGAGAGGCCGTTTTTGGCCTCGTTTTCGATCGGCTCGCGGGTCGCCTTCTGCGTCATGTCGGGCAGCATGCCGCCTCCCTGGATCATGAAGTTGTTGATGACGCGGTGGAAGATGGTGCCGTCAAAGAAACCCTCCTCGACATACTGCTTGAAGTTGGCGCAGGTGTTGGGCGCCTTCTCCTCGTCCAGTTCAATTTCGATCTTGCCGAGGTTGGTGGTGAGCGTAATCATGAAAATACCTGTTGTCTGGTGAACGATCTCTAAGTCTGTGGTGCGGCAGCGATTTATCGGCTGACGCTGACTTTCTCGATGATGACGGTGTTGGCCGGCACGTCGCGCATGCCGTTTTTGCGGGTGGTGGGCTGCTGGGCGATCTTGTCGACCACATCCATGCCGCTGGTGACCTTGCCGAACACGCAGTAGCCCCAGCCGTCCTGTCCCGGGTAGTCGAGAAAGCTGTTGTCTTTGAGGTTGATGAAGAACTGGGCGGTAGCGGAGTGGGCGGCGGAGGTGCGCGCCATGGCGATGCTACCGCGGCTGTTTTTGAGCCCGTTTTTCGCCTCGTTACGGATCGGGTCGCGGGTTGACTTGCGCTGCATGTCGGGGCTGAAGCCGCCGCCCTGGATCATGAAATTCTTGATCACCCGGTGGAAGATGGTGCCGTTGTAGAAGCCCTCTTCGGCGTACTGGACGAAGTTCTCCACACTCTGCGGTGCAGCGGTGGCGTTGAGTTCCAGGGTGATAGTGCCCAGGTTGGTCTGCATCTCCACTGTGACAGGCTTGCTGTCGGCTGCGATGGCCTCACCGGCAGTGAGAAAAACCATGCCCAGGACTAGGCCCAGAAAAATCCGCTTCATAACTCATGCTCCCTCTAGGAATCTCTGTAAAGGGCGCATCATATCGATATTAAGGGGTGGGAAAAAGGGGCTCCCCGGCTCTGTTGGAGCCGGGGAGCTGGCTCAACGCACCGAGAAGAACTCCACCAGCTCGGCCATGCGGGATGCTTGCTGGGCGGTACTGGTGCTGGCGGAGGCGGTTTCTTCTGCGAGCGCCGCGTTCTGTTGGGTGGCGTCGTCGATTCTGGTGACTGCCTGGTTGACTAGCGCGATGCCGTCCATCTGCTCCTGGCTAGCGGCGGCGATCTCAGAGATCAGGCCGCCGACCTGCTTCACTGACTTAACGATCTCCTGCAGGGTGTTGCCCGACTCGTCCACCAGTTTGTAGCCGGCATTGACCTTGTCGACGCTGTCATGGATCAACTCCTTGATCTCTTTGGCAGCGGAGGCGCTGCGCTGGGCCAGATTGCGCACCTCGGTGGCCACCACCGCAAAGCCGCGCCCCTGCTCGCCGGCCCGGGCAGCCTCTACCGAGGCGTTGAGCGCGAGCAGATTGGTCTGGAAGGCGATCTTATCGATCACGCCGATGATGGCGGCTATCTTCTCACTTGAGTCGCGGATGTCGCCCATCGCGGCCACCGCATTGCCTACCACGTCACCGCCTTTGACTGCGATACTGCGGGCGCTGATCGCTAGCTGGTTGGCCTGACTGGCATTGTTTGCATTGTTGCTGACGGTGCTGGTGAGCTCTTCCATGGAGGAGGCAGTCTGTTCGAGGCTGGCCGCCTCCTGCTCGGTGCGGACCGAGAGGCTGGTGTTGCCGGCGGCGATCTCGTCTGCGGAGGTCCTGATGAAGTCTGAAGAGTCGCGGATCTCGGAGACGATCTGGTTGAGTTGGCTGACGGTTTCGTTGACGCCGTCTTTGAGCTGGCCGAATGCGCCCTGGTAGTCGCTGGTGATGGTCTTTGTCAGGTTGCCGGCAGCCAGTTCGGCGACGATCCGAGAGATGTCGTTGATGGCGTTGTCGGTGACCTCGAGGAGGTGGTTGATCGACTCGCTGAGGAGGGCGTAGAAGCCCGATTTGCCGCTCATTGAGATGCGCTGGCTGAGATCGCCCCGGTTGGCGGCAGCGATGATGTCGCCAACCTCGCGCTCCACCTCCACCTCGCTGGTTCGGTCGGCCCATTCGACGGCGGTTCCCAGCCGCTGGCCCTGTTCGTCGATCACCGGGTTGGCGATGATCCTTAGGGTGCGTCCGCCCAAGTGGAGTTCGGTGGCGTGGGTTGAGCTGAGGTGATCGAGTATCTGGCGGTTCTCCGCAGGGTTCTGATGGAAGGCGTCGATGTTCTTGCCCAGCAGGTCGTCAGCGGAGAAGCCGGGTAGCGCCTGTTGGATCTCGGCCTCGGCGTTGTGCAGCAACTGCAGCACTGATTTGTTCATGTAGATGATGTTGTGGGAGGTGTCGGAGACCATCACGCCGCTGGAGACGTTGTCGAGAGCAGTCTTCAGTCGTTGTGCCTCGGCCGATTGGCGTTTGGTATCGTCGATGATACCGCCGAAGCGCTTGATCGCCCGATTGAAGTGGCTCGCCAGTTCGCCGATCTCATCGTTGGATTCCACGTGAATCCGTTTGGAGACGTCCACTGTGCCTTCGGCAACCGCTTGCATGCGCGTGGAGAGCTTTTTCAGCGGTGCTGAGACCAGCCGGCCGAGGGTCGCTGAGATCACAAACAGCGCAATCAGCATCACCGCCGAGTTGATGCCGACATTGACCAGCAGATCCCGGTTGATGGCGGCATCGAGTTCAGCGGTGGAATAATCGAGACGTATCGCGCCCAGCACGCTGTTCTCTTCGACTACGTGGCACATCAGGCAGTTGGTGCCGCGATACTCTTTTTTTGCCCGCATCGGGATTACCACGGTGAGCACCCGCCCATCTGCGCCTTCGCGGAACTGCATGATGTTTTCGCCGTTGAGGCCGCGCTGGTCCCACTCATCCTTGACCTTGGCGTAGTCTGTGCCCTTGCCGAAGGTCTTGGTGATGCCTTCACCACGCACGATGCGAGCGTCGAGTACCTCCGGACGCGACAGCAGTTTGCTGCGCGGGATCTCCCGGCTGGCCATGCCGCCGCTCAGCATCAGGGTGTTGATGTTGTCGAAGTAGGCATCGGCCAAGCTGCTGGCCTGGTCCTCTACCAACTGCTCCACCAGTACACTCTGGCTGTAGGCGAGATAGGAGGCGGTCAGCAGCAACATGATGGCGAACTGGATCAGCAGGGTGCGACGGATCTTGCTGCGGATGGAGCGGAACTTTTTCTCTTCAGGCATGGTGATACTCGCCAGTTTTTACTTCTGATGGAGGTGCCAAAGGGGCTACTGCCAAGAGCTAGGAAACAGCTTCTCTCTGGTTGCAGTCTGGGTATCGACTGGCTGGGAAAAGAGTTTAGAGATTGTGTGGGAATTGGTGCCTGGCCGGCCCTGCTTTGTGGTGGATAGTGCTTTTGCTACCATGCGCCCACCACACAGCAGCAGACGTAGTCCACACCATGCTCAAGATCTACAACGACCTCAATAACCGCAAAGAAGAGTTTAAACCCCTCGAAGAGGGGCGGGTACGCATGTATGTCTGCGGCATGACCGTCTACGATCTCTGCCACCTGGGGCATGCGCGGGTGATGGTGGTGTTCGACGTGGTCTACCGTTATCTGAAGGCGATGGGGTACGAGGTCACCTACATCCGCAATATCACCGATATTGACGACAAGATCATCAATCGTGCCAACGAGAATGGCGAGCCCTTCATGGCGCTGACCGAGCGTTTCATCCAGGCGATGCATGAGGATGCGACGGCGCTCGGCGTGCTGCCACCTGACGATGAGCCACGCGCCACCGGCCATATGAAAGAGATCCTGGTGATGATCCAGCGCCTGATCGACAATGGTCACGCCTATGCCGTCGAGAATGGTGACGTCTACTACGATGTGCGCAGCTTCCCCGACTACGGCAAGCTCTCCGGCAAGTCGATCGATGACCTTGAGTCGGGTGCGCGGGTCGAGGTGGACGAGATAAAGCGCGATCCCCTCGACTTTGCCCTGTGGAAGTCAGCTAAGCCTGGCGAGCCGGCCTGGGACTCTCCCTGGGGCCAGGGTCGTCCCGGCTGGCACATCGAGTGCTCTGCCATGTCGACCTGCGCTCTAGGCGATAGCTTCGATATTCATGGCGGCGGCGCTGATCTGACCTTTCCGCACCACGAGAACGAGATCGCCCAGTCGGAGGGCGCCACCGGCCACTCCTTCGTTAAATACTGGATGCACAACGGCTTTGTGCGGATCAATGATGAGAAGATGTCGAAATCCTTGGGCAACTTCTTTACCGTGCGGGAGATTCTGCAGCGCTATCGTGCCGAAGAGGTGCGCTACTTTATCCTCACCAGTCAGTATCGCTCACCGCTCAATTATGATGAAGAACACTTGGAGAATGCTCGCGCTGCGCTGACCCGCTTCTACACTGCCTTGCGCGGTCTGGATGAGGTTGAGCCCGCCGGTGGTGAGGCCTTTATCGAACGTTTTCATGCGGTGATGGACGATGACTTCAACACTCCGGAGGCTCTGGCGGTGCTATTCGATATGGTGCGCGAGATCAACCGGTTGCGGGAGACCGGTGCAGCGAAAGCCGCAGGGCTGGGGGCCGAGTTGCGGCAGCTGGGTGGCGTGCTGGGGATTCTGCAAGATGACCCAGAAGCCTATCTGAAAGGCGGCGTTGGTGCGGAAGGGGGTTTGTCGGACGCGGATATAGATGCGCTGATCCAGCAGCGTCTGGATGCACGGGCAGAGAAGAACTGGGCCGAGGCCGACCGCATCCGTGATGAACTGCAGGCCGCCGGTATTCTGCTCGAGGATGGCCCTCAGGGAACCAGTTGGCGGCGCGGCTGATCTAGGTAGCTTTGAACGATGGGAAAATGAATAGCGGCAATTCCGTTGCCGCAATGATGGTGAGTGAACAGGGAGTCCGTTCCTTTATTCTTCTTCGTCCGGCCAGAAACTGCAGGATCAGCTGAAGTAACTCCATGTCACTCCGCTTCCCATCCAATCCATTTCTGACGGCTTATCCGAAGGTGAAGCTGTTGAAAACCAACTTGTAATTTTGCTTCAGGCCGGTCCGTAAGCTACCTTGAATCGGTACATTTTTCCAGCCTTGATGAGGCCAGTGCGTGCTGGCCTCAGCTGGAACTGTTGTCAGCATAGCGTTTCTGTTCGTACAGGGAGAACTGCGCGGCACTCTCCAACGCATGCTGCAGGTCGGCCAGTTCATCGCTCTGCTTGCGTTCGCAGTCGGAGAGGATGTGGGACTGGCGAAGACGTGAGCCGATCTTCTCGATGCTGCCATCCCGGCCCGCGACGGCTGGCGGGGTCGGATTTTTCTCGTGCAGCGGCTGCTTGAAGCGGAGTTCATAACTCTCTTCGAAAGAGAACAGCGCCTTTCGCACACTGGCCTCACTAATGTCTTCTTTACGGATGATGTTGGAGAACTGGGCAAACAGACGATCGAACTGTTCATTGGTTGCGAGCGCACCCTGCTGGCGCGGCGTCATCTGCACGACGGGTGATGAGGCGCCGCTGCGGGGCGGGTTCATCTTCCACGAGCGGCTCATTTTGTTGAGCGGGGAGTGGCCGATAAAACGCTGTTTGAGGATCTCGGTGATGGCGTGAAAACAGCGGCTGGAGGGGGCGTTAGGCGCGCTGATGCTCACCGGCATATGATTGTAGACAGCGTTGTGCAGATGCCGGTCGGCGGTGACATAACCGAGTGAACGTACACTCAGACCGAGGTTTTTCTCCACAACGCGCTTGAATTGACGATAGACTTGTAGTCCCTGCTGGCGGCCCTTGATGCGGTTGATCAGCACCTGCACCCCGCCCATATGGCCGCGACGGCGCAGCGCCCAGAGCAGTGTGTAGCTGTCTTTGATCGACTCCAGCTCGGGCGAGAGTACCAGCAGGATATGATTGGCGGAGCGCAGCAGCGACAGGGTGGTGAGCGAGTCGCCGGGTGGGGTGTCGATGATCAGATAGTCGAAATGGCTCTCCAGCTTCTGGAATGCGGTCTTCAGACGCAGTGTCTGGGTGTAGTCGAAGGCGGCGAGGTTGGAGGGGGCAGCGAGCAACTGGATGCCGTTTCGCCCCGTCTGAAGCACCGCCTCTAGCGGTTGGCCGTCGAAGATGTGAGAGCCGAGCCCGAGTTCGCTCTTGCCACCCAGCAGTTGCACTGCACCGGAGAGCTGGTTATCACTGTCGAGTAGACAGACCTTGGCTCCACCATTTGCTAGGTTGACTGCAATGTTGACTGCAACGTTGGTCTTGCCAACACCATGTCTGCCACCGGCGAGGGCGATGACCAAGGCATTGCTCCGGGCACCGGCAGAATGGGAGGTAGTGTGTTGATCTGGCTCTTGAGGGGGGTTCAGCATAACCATTGGAGCTCTGAATCGTTAAAAGACTTATCCCGATTCTATCCCAGAAAAAACGACATTAATCACTCTTCTTTCAGAACTGAGTCACAAAACAGGAGTTCGGAGGTGGATAGGATGGGGCGCCTTAATGGGTGACGAATGACTACCCGGACATTTACACCAGCCTTCCCAGGATCTATGGATAGCGTTAAGAATAGTTGTCTGCTGGCGGTTGACCTGGAGCGGCTGCCCGCCATTCCAGCGGTGTTGCTTGAGCTGATTGAGGCCTGCAGCCAGGCTGACACAAGCTTGAAGCAGTTGGCCGATATCGTCTCGCAGGATGTGGTGCTGAGCGCGAAGGTGCTCGCCGCTGCCAATTCGCCGCTCTATCGCCAGTGGGGCGAGGTGGCGGGTCTGGAGCGGCAGCTCTCCGTACTCGGTGTGGAGACCCTCAAGAGCATCGCCATCACCAGCGCGGTACAACAGTTTTTCTCCCGCTTGGGTGAGCAGCACGAGGCCTACCTCGACGGCTACTGGTGCCGCTCCCTGAAGGTCGCCCAGATCGCCAGAGAGCTGGCCATCCTGCTGCAGCACCACTCCGAAGAAGAAGCCTATCTGGCTGGGCTGCTGCATGGGCTGGGAGAGCTGGCGTTGTTTCAGCTCTCTCCTGACGACTATGTTGAGATCGCCGCCAAGCCACGTGGCCTGCAGCGGGAGGAGCAGCAGCGGCGGTTTGCGGTTATTGGCGAGGAGGTTGGCTTCCATCTGATCGATCGCTGGCACCTGCGATCGTTCCTTGCCGATGCGGTGCGCTATCAGGACGAGTCGAGCGAGGCGCTGCTGGATGCGCCGCAGCTGGTGAAGATTGTGCACCTGGCGCAGCGTCTGGCGCAGCCGGACGCCTACGATCTGGATCAGACGATCCTGGCCGCAGAGCAGCTCTCCGGCATTGACCCATCGCACATCGAGTCACTGGTGCTACGGGTGGATGGGCGGCTACAGCAGCTGGCCGGCTCCCTTGAGCTGATGCCGCTGGAGGCTGGGGCAGTGCGCGAGGAGCAGGCGCTGCAGGTGAAGCTGACGACGCGTCTGGAGCTGGCCCGCCATGTGCGAGATTTTGCCCTGCTCAGCGCCTCCCGCCAGCAGATGGCGGAGGCTGCCAGCTGGCATGCCATTGTCAATGAGTTGCAATACAACCTGGGGGTGCTGTTCGGCCTGAAGCAGAGCATGGTGCTACGCTACAATCCGGATCAGGAACGCCTGGAGGGAGATGTCGGGGGGCGTGTTGGCAACAAGCCGATGGATGCGCTGCACCTCTCGCTAGAGGCGGGCAAGAGTCTGGCCGCTGACGCGTTGCTGGAGCAACGGGTGCTGCATTCATTCGATGATAATCCGGCACGCAGCCATGCGGTGGTCAATCGGCAGCTCTGTCACCTGCTGGGAGATGAGGGGGTGGTCTGCATCCCTCTGTTTGTCGGTCAGGCGATGCTCGGTGTGGTGGTGGCGGGGATCAGCCGAAAGCGCCTCAAGCAGCTCGATTTCCAGCAGGATTTTATGGAGGTGTTCGCACAGATGGCGGCTGCCTCGATCCTGCGCCAACAGCGCTGGCAAGAGGCGGAGGAGCTGCATCTCAACGAGCTGCGCATCAAGGTGCAGAACCATGCGCGCACCCTGCTGCACGAAGCCAATACGCCGTTGGGGGTGATCAATAACAGCCTGCAGCGGGTCGACTCGAAGCTTGGCAGCGGTCATGCGGTACAGGCTGAACTGGCAACGATCAAAAACGAGTTGGAGCGGCTTGGGACGGTGCTGCAGCGGATGCGGGACCCGGTAGAAGAGATAATCGACGGCGATGGCCTAGTCGATCTCAACCGTCTGGTTGAAAATCAGCTGGCGGTGTTCAAGGCCTCGTTTTGTGCCGGGGACAAGATCAAGTGCGTCAAGGACCTGGACGATAGGCTGCCGGCCATCCACAGTCACCACGGCCGGTTGAAGCAGGTGCTAGCCAACCTGATGAAGAATGCCAGTGAGGCGCTGGAAGAGGGTGGCACGATCAAGCTGGAGACCCGGGATGGGGTCAACCTGAACGGCGAGGAGTTTATTGAGATCTCGGTCAGCGATGACGGCCCGGGTATCCCGCGGGCGGTGATGGATGAACTGTTTCTGCCGGTCAAGAGCGAAAAGAAGGGCAACCACTCGGGCACTGGACTGGCCATCGTAAAAAATCTGGTGGATGAACTGGAAGGTACCATCTCCTGCTACAGTCGCGAGCAGGAGGGCACCCGCTTTGGCATCCTACTGCCGCGCCGGCTGGTGGATGAGCCGGCTTGAGCCTGGTGGGGGGCTATTCGAAGCTGTAGTGTTTCTCCACATCCTTCAGGATCTCCCAGCTGCAGGCAAGCCCAGCAGGAAAGGTGACCAAGTCGCCCCGGCCAAACTCCTGTGGTTCCCCGCCCTTAGGGGTCACCACCACCTTGCCGCGCAGAAAGTAGCAGGTTTCGCTCTGATCATAGCTCCAGTCGAACTTGGAGGCCTCCTTACGCCAGATGGGCCAGTCGTAGATACCCATGATCTCCAGTTTCATGGCGGAAGGGCGGTGTTCACACTCTATCGTCAGATCGCTCATTACTGACTCTCCTCGACTGCGGGGCTTGTTGGAAAATGATCGTCTAGTGTAACCGGAAGCTGTTGCAGCGTCAGGCGCGTCTAACAGCCTGTTAGGCGCTATCTCCCCTTGTTATTAATCGGCAATCCTTTCTACCTCATGTTGTCGGTTTGGCTTCGGTAGGCCGAAGCTGGACCTGCAAACAATCTATTTGACTGCCAGGTTGCATAGAATGAGAGTGTCGGAATATTGAGAAGGAGTGGCGCAGATGAACGCAGATGATCAGGCGTTGACCCAGCTGGCCGGGCAGCTTGGGGATTGTCTCAGACGGCAGTGGGCCAGGGTGGCCTTTGCTGAATCCTGCACTGGTGGCTGGATTGCCAAGGTGGCCACCGATGTGGCAGGCAGCAGCGCCTGGTTCGAGCAGGGGTTTGTCACCTACAGCAACGCGGCCAAGCAGTCGATGCTCGGCGTGCAGGCAGAGACGCTGGTGGAATACGGCGCGGTGAGTGCGCAGACGGTGGCGGAGATGACCGCCGGCGCTCTGCAACGGAGCGAAGCAGATTGGGCAGTGGCGGTGAGTGGCATCGCCGGTCCGGGGGGCGGAACTCCCGACAAGCCGCTGGGCACGGTCTGGTTCGCCTGGCAGCAGCGCGGTGCGGCAGCCGAGGTGCAGCGGCACTGTTTTGCAGGCGACCGGGAGGCGGTGCGGCGGCAGACGGTGGCCCGCGCCCTGCAGGGGCTGTTGCAGCGGTTGGCTGAAGATGAGTAACAGCCGGGCCTTTTTCGCCCTCTGGCCCGACCTGGAGGTGCGTCGACAGATCGCCCGTGTTGGCCGATCCCTGAACGGTTGTGGCGGGCGCATGCTGCAGCCACAAGATCTGCATCTGACCCTCTGTTTTTTGGGGGATCTGGACGCACAGCGCCGGCGTTGTGTTGAGACCGTGGCCGATTCGTTCAGTGCGGCGCCTGTTGTCCTGCAGATCGACCGGATCGACCAGTTTCCTCGGGCGCGTATCCTCTGGGTCGGGCCGCTGGAGTCCCCGCCGTCACTGATCACGCTGCATGATCGACTGAGCAGTGCCCTGCAGTCCTGCGGTTTTGCCCCGGAAACCCGCGCCTTCACCCCGCATCTGACCCTCTATCGCAAAGCCCAACGGGTCGAGCCTGGCAGAATCGATCCGCCGATCCGCTGGCAAGCGGAGAGCCTGACCCTGGCCTGCGCCGTCGGCGGCTCGTCTGGTGCGCCCAGCTACCGAATTCTCAATGAATGGTCGCTAAGGAGTCTCTGAACGAATCATGGGCGATCCAAATCTTCCGCTGCTGCGTTGTACCCCAAGGGCATTTCCTGCGGGGCAAAATTCAGGCAATAGACCGGCTATTATCTGCGATTTCCGCCTAGCATCGAAAAATTTGGCCTCACAATTCTGCTCGCCCAGATTCATTCTGAGGCTTCCTAAAGGCGAAGCTATGACCTGAGTCGATCCCTGTGTGATAATTTCACCTTCAAAAAAGTACTGTATGAATGTACAGTAAGCAGCAAGATGCAGAAACAGGGGGGAAGAGCGGATGGATGACAATCGTGCAAAGGCGCTGAGTGCGGCACTGGGGCAGATCGAGAAGCAGTTTGGTAAGGGCTCGGTGATGCGGATGGGTGATTCCGGCTCGATCCGCAATATCGAGGCTATCTCCACCGGCTCCCTCGGGCTCGACATCGCACTCGGCGTGGGGGGGCTGCCAAAAGGGCGCGTGGTGGAGATCTACGGGCCGGAGTCTTCGGGCAAGACCACTCTGACGCTGCAGGTGGTGGCGGAGGCGCAGAAGCAGGGTGGCACTTGTGCCTTCATAGATGCGGAACACGCCCTCGATCCGATCTATGCGGAGAAGATTGGTGTCAATGTGGATGAATTGCTCGTCTCTCAGCCCGACACCGGCGAGCAGGCGCTGGAGATCACCGACATGCTGGTGCGTTCCGGCGCAGTAGACGTGGTGGTGATCGACTCAGTGGCGGCGCTTACCCCCAAGGCGGAGATTGAGGGCGAGATGGGTGATACCCATGTGGGGCTGCAGGCGCGACTGATGTCGCAGGCGCTACGCAAGCTGACCGCCAACATCAAGCGTACCAACTGCCTGGTGATCTTCATCAACCAGATCCGTATGAAGATCGGTGTGATGTTCGGCTCGCCTGAAACCACCACCGGCGGCAACGCGCTCAAATTCTACGCCTCAGTGCGTCTCGACATCCGCCGGATCGGAGCGATCAAAAAGGGCGAAGAGGTAGTCGGTAATGATACCAAGGTGAAGGTGGTGAAAAATAAAGTAGCGCCCCCCTTCAAACTGACCACTTTTGAGATCATCTACGGCGAGGGCATCTCCCGTGAGGGTGAGATCATCGAGCTGGGCGTGAAGCAGGGCATCGTCGACAAGGCAGGCGCCTGGTACAGCTATAATGGTGATCGAATTGGCCAAGGCAGGGAGAATGTGCGCCAGTTCCTGAAGGATAATCCCGATATTGCAGCGGACATTGAACTGCGGGTACGGGCTGAGCTGCTGCCTCCGGCCGAGAGTGCTGAAGATGCGGCGCAGGAGAAGGCCTGATCGACGCGGCCGAGATTCAGGCGACGGCGCTGCGCCTGCTGGCGCAGCGTGAGCACAGCCGCCAGCAGCTCCAGAAAAAGCTGGCCAGACGGGGCTTCGATGGGGACATGATTGAGTTTCTGCTCGATGGGCTGGAGGCACAAGGGCTGCTCAGCGATCTGCGCTTTTGCGAGAGCTATGTGGAGATGCGGGTGCGCAAAGGCTATGGGCCGCTGCGCATCCGTGCCGAACTGAGCGAGCGCGGGGTGGATGAGGCGCTGATCGAGCAGACCCTCAGCTGCTATGCGGAGGGCTGGTGGAGTCAGTTGCAGCGGGTTCACGATGCAAAATATGGTGGCGGATCGGTGGATGATCGGCGCGAACTGGCCCGTAGGGCGCGTTTCCTTGAGTACCGGGGGTTTCCCGCCGCGATGATCCGTGAGCTGTTGATTGACTGATCCCGAAGGTGGGGCTTCGCACGGATGGCGACGGGGTGATCCTCCCGGTTCCACAATATCCTTCTGCCTGCCTGCCTGCCTGCCTGCCTGCCTGCCTGCCTGCCTGCCTGCGCCTGCGCCTGCGCCTGCGCTTGCGCTTGCGGAGCGTCGCCTCCCCTTCCATCGTTTCCTGTCTGTTGAGTCCTTGCATCTCTTGATGCCGAAGTAGGTAAAGAGGATGAGAATTCGTTTGGGGTTCCTGTTATGCTCTAGGGCTGTT